>JACXXQ010000278.1_pt1 | contig 31401 bp, 22 predicted proteins | sample 8621361 | NCBI WGS metagenome assembly JACXXQ01 (sample SAMN15503820, study PRJNA645414) | gut metagenome | isolation source: feces | host: Bos taurus | place: USA | collected 2016 | reverse complement strand
GTTCTATGCTGTCTTATTTCGCATTACTCCAGTTTATTTCACGGATATATTACCTAGATGATAACAGCGGTTACTGTTATCGTTGTAAATTTCTCTTAATAATCGAGGATACAGTCATGACCTTATTAATACGCGACCCGTCAGAATACGAAAACACGCGTTATAACCATAACCAGTTCGGCAATAATTTCTAACATAGAACGATCAATCTATGCATTGATTCTTCTATCCGCAATCCACCTAACATAGAAAGGTAAAATACGATGTTTAATCCAGAAATCATGATTCTTGATCCTTGGTACCTCAACAAACTTCCAGGAATCAAAATGCCAGGCGATCCTCACGCATTTGATTTGATGGTCGTTGCCGAAGTTACCAGCAACACGGTTAACACCATCGACGATGATGAGGTTCCTGTTGAAGAGGTGTTCTCTGTTACGACGACATTACTGGAAAGTCGAGAGCTGACCGAAAACGGCAGCGCCGATGAAATCATTCCTATCGATGGTGAGATGGAGATCATGTTAACACAGGTCGAGTTGCATCATCGTGTCGCACCAACAAAAGACACGCCGTATGACAATGAACCTGCAGAACAACCTGATGAAAACGGTCGAGTGAAACTTGCTGACATCGACGACGATGCTCTCGAAGAGATCGACGAAAACGAAGAAACGAACTTCTACCAAGCTGAAGCAAAAGAAGCGTTTGATAAAGCGGTTCAGCAAGATCGACGCATCACCGAGAAGATGATCCAACAACAACTTATCGGTAAACGTCTTAAGCTCGAATTCGCAAGCGGGGTGCTTACCACCTGGTCGCTCATCGTCTAAAACCGAAACAACGTTTTCATTTCCCAATCACATACCCAACAATCTAAATCCAATTAAGAGGACAACATTTATGTTTAATATTCTTAGTGTACCGCGTTCCCCTGTCAGTTCTTACTTCGGTATCATGACCAGTAAAGAACACAATGTGGAATATACTGTTATCGCTAAAGATCCATCACCGATCAACGTAACGTTTGCTGAAGGTACTACCGAACTCATCCCGTTAAACGGTGAATTCAGTAAACCTGTTAACGGCGTTTACGAACTTATCACTCGCGATCCGAATAACAACGCGACCTACCGTGTGGTGTGTGCGTTCAACAATAACAAACTGGTTATCGTTGCGGATAGCCGAGGGTTATCGTGGATGGCTGAGGAAGGCACACATCGTTACTACGAAGAGTGCTTACGAACCGCAGGCATCTACGATCTGGTAATGGACGCCCGTGCTAAAAACGACCGTATGTTTTAAATTATCATGATTACTCGAGAAATCATTTACGACGCTATTATCGAATGCCGTCATCGCGTCATGCGTGGAACGGTGTATAACTACCACTTAAACAACATTATCAGTGAATGTACGGCGGTGATGACTAGCGCGCTGGGTAAACCTAGCGCTATCGCACTTTATCCAAACATCACTGAACAGGAGCAAATCAATATCGAAAACCAACGTCGAGTGAATCGCCAATACGATGTAACGGCTATGCACGCATGGCTTATCGTTGCAGCGAAACTCAACACGCTTCTCACTGAGAACGGCTGGAAATTTTCACCTAATGAATTCATGACAATAAGTTAATCAAAGCGGTCATAACCCCTCCTCCAGCCCGTAAGGGAAGGAGGAGGGAACCGTACAATCTTTTTTTTTGCGTTTAAAATTCTAAGTCAAATTGTAATTCATTACTCGGTGCTGCGTTTTCATCGAACTTGTTCCACGGACCTTTACCTCCCTCGGAGACAGGTTGTCCGCCAACCTTGCGGCAATATACTGCTTTCTTACCGTAATCATCAGGAAGCATCCCGATGGTTTGGAATGGCATCGCGAAATGTTTGTCTTCAGGTTTCGTTGAGCCGTTATCCGGTTGACGGTCTTTCCCTAACGCAAAGACTTGCCAGCTTTGACGTTTGCCTGGTTCCTTAACGATATCAACAATCACTTCAAGGTCAATCTCACGGTCAATCCCTTTACAACCATCCCAGTAACTTAAACCCGCGACTTGGTCAACGAACTCTTCATCGTTGCCATCACGTGCACGCATCTTCGCATCGGATGACAGCTGGTGTACGGTCATACCTAAAATACGTTTAACGCTGCAGAGGTTACGGACTTTGTTGAAGAGTTCTTGGAGCCATGCGCCGGTCGGTCCATTTCTATCCAACCCTTCCGATGAGAACATTTTCAGATAGTCAATGAACAACGCCATGACTTCATAACCCATGCGTTCGAAATGGTCGATGAGGTTCGCAAGTTGTTTATAACTCATCCCATCAACACGACGCATACAAACAGAGAAACCCGCATCGTTGAACACCTTCAACACATAACGTGATGCCTCGCGAGGGTCAATCTTACGAATATCGACATATTCGCCTGTTTCCTGTTCTCGCATGTTCTTGTATATCTGAAGCGTGTTTTCTTCTACTTCGTTTTCTGTTGACAAGTGAATCAGTAGTGCTTTCTTTGCTCGCTCCGGAAAAAAGAAATGGGGTTTATTGTACAGTGCCAGATGTGTGAACAGTTTTAACAACACACCTGACTTGTTCCGGTGCTGCATTGCACCAATCAGTCCTAAGGTACCGCGACGTAAAACACCGACCGACCCCAACATTTTATTAAAGCCTTGCCAGCCGGTGACAAATCCCCCTTCAGGACTGTTACGTTCCATCGCTTTGACGAACATACGTTCAACTTTCTCGATATCATCTTCGCTGTCAGCAATAAAGCCGTCAATCATACACGACATCTCTTCGGGGTTTTCAGTATCCATTTCGATGGTATCTAGCGATAGTTTCAAATTCGCCATCGCATCGAAAAATTCTTTGTCCCCAAGGCGGCCGTTACTGATATCCATGTACGTGTTTTTAAAGGTTTCAAATACACGACGACGGGTAATCAGATTACGTAATTCATTGTAGTAAAGCGAACAGACCTTACTGATATGAGCATCGTCTTCGATATCGTACAATCCGTCGGCGAGAATTTCGTAAACGTGGCTTTGTTCCAGGCAATCTAAACGTATCCTTTGTAGCAACTGTTGTTTATCGAAAGGTTCCGATAACGGTTGTTCCAACATCCAATGAATGGTGTTCATCAGGTTGTTGAAAACCTCTCTATCCACATCAACGGTGAGATGGTTTTTCGGGGGTTCGATTTTATCTAAGACGGATTTAACATGTTCGATCGTACTGGGATCGGGATGGTTCAATTGTGCATTACGAAACAGTAACGTAATAATCTTAATGGCTATCTGTTTTGGGTCCATCGACTCAATCCTTTCGATACTTACAAAGAGGTAATCATAATGAAGGAACTCCGATATCTCGTCGTTCCGAATTGGGTAGAACACGCGATTATGCGAAATGCGCGTGATGACTTACAGGTGTTGTTGGATCCTAAAAGTCTTTTCGGCATACTATCGCCCAATGATGTAGGTTTTTATTTCGCAGCTCAGAACGTGCCTTTCTTCATTACGAAAGAACACGAACAAACAAATGCGGCTGTTCATCTTAACAACCTGCTTGGTGGTATGTTTGCGTATCACTATGACGAAACAGGTTTGCCGCCAGAGAAGAGTGTTGATGTGCTGTGTGAGTACATCAATCGTTATGACAATGGTTATTACCATTTGCTGACGAGCTATCCACGTGATATTGAACGTCGTTTGGCGGATCCAACTTACAGCCCAGACAAACGTCCGCTCAATGTTCGGGTGCGTTATGTTAATGAGGATGTGATCGCCATCGTTGTCGATTGTCTTCCTTTATTGGCAGAAGAGTTACTGAGCGATCGTATTGCTGATAACTACAGCGCCGTTATTGAACATCTGCGAATTAATATGAGTCTTGCGGAAGTTGCGCAATTACCGCTGTTCCGTTCATATTGCACCAATCGTTCCATCCATTATCGCCTGCGTCGTTTGTGACGTAGGGAAAAGTTATGCGGCATTTTTAGTGTTGTATCACAACCTCAATAACGGTAAGTGTTTACTGATACTATAGTGGCGCATGCACGCGTGTACGCTATGGTCTATCGACCGACTTATATAAGTTAAATCTGTAAAGGATACTTTCAATGAATGATAAAACCCTTCTTAGCCAACAGGTCGCGGCCACTCGCCAGTTCCTGACCGCTAATGGTAGCAAACCAGCAGACAAAGGTCTGGAAAACACCTTCCTGTCTATGGAATCTGCTTCTAAGGTTGATTTCAAATCCATGGACAAACTGGTTAACGAAATGGATGTTAAGAGCTTCAGCAGCGACATCCGTAAAGCTGAAGAACCGGTTCTGTCCATGCTGGGCTTCGAAACCACCACACCGGAAGAGAAGCAACGTATTGAAGAACAGCTGTTCACCATGAACGCACAGCAGGCTCGCGCTGCAGCGCTGATCATGCTGGCACATGGCAACCCGGTGGAATATGCTAAACAAGCACGTTCCATGAACATCAGCACCTCGCCGTCCGGCCGTGATGTTGACAGCGCTAACTTCGTCATGATGGCTGCGGATTCCTGCGGTTGTGAATCTGAAGAACTGGTTCAGCTGTCCTACGACCAGAAAGAACTGCGTGACATGATGCCGTACTCCGTTGTGTTCAACGTGAAGGCGTCTCGTCTGAGCCGCATGGGTAACGAACTGTACAACACCATCGTTCTGGCTCCGAACCAGATCGGTTATGACGTTTCCTTCCGTCGTCCGCTGGTGTTCAACCACCTGCGTCGTAACGGTGATGGTACTCCGGCTGATTGGGTACGTCGTCCGCTGCTGGATGCGTTCATGTACAACGACGTTCTGTCCAACGACGTGACCGACCTGCATCCGATCTACCGTGCTGACGATGCTAACGCACAGTACTTCGTTGATAAAGCCATCGTTGCTCCGCGTGACATCGAAATTAAAGGCGTAACTTATAAAACGTCTTACCTGGCTGTTGATAAACTGATCGACATGATCGGTATCGCTGAAGACGATAGCATCCTGGCTAACGGTTACAGCGACAACACCGACGCGCTGGATGCTCAGATCACGCTGACCAAAATCCTGGTGGAAATTAAATCCACCAAGCACAGCAAAACCTCTTACGTTCCGTTCGACGTATCCGGTCTGATCACCAACGGTTTCCAGAAATCCCTGGAAGGCGACTTCCGCAAAATGACCCTGGCGTTCGACACCCACTCCATCTTCGTTGATGAGAACACCGTTGACGTTAAAGGTGCGAAAGCTGAAGCGCTGCAGGACATCATCGATGCGAAATCTGCTGCTCAGCTGGCGATCGAAGTTTACGGTTCTTCCAACGTAGAGAAAGCGGGTCTGCGTGTTAATGGCGCTACCGCTGAACTGTATCGTCTGGTTGACCAGGACAACATCGAACAACCGCGTAAGAGCCAGGAATTCAAAGATCTGGCTGAAGACCTGAGCTTCAAACTGGTGGGTTACGAACTGCGTATCCGTCGTAACAACAGCAACCGTCGTGAACGCGGTAAACATCTTGACTTCAACATGAAGCAAGAACGTTACGCAATCGGCCTGCTGGCTCCGTTCTCCATTCCTCGTCCGCTGGATTGGGAAGAAAACGCTGCTGACCTGGATGTTCTGATCCAAGCAGCTAACGCACGTTTCGACAACCTGATGGTTGAGAAACTGTTCAGCTACAAAGACGCCCTGAAAGCGGTTGCAACTTCTCGCTTCCGTCAGTTCGGTGACATTCAGATCGAAGGTTTCGGTCGTTACCTGATTCGTCCGTGGTTCGAAGAAATCGATCTGGACCTGGAGAAATCTGTTCAGGGTACCACCACTGCAGAACGTCGTGCTGAAGTATCCGCTGCGATCATGAACGTGATTCGTGAAATGGCGTACCGCATGTACTCCGAGTCTGGTTATCAGCCAGCTCTGCAGCTGCTGTCTTCCAACGCTGATGAGAAACCGCGTTGCGTAGTAGCAACCGACAACTACATCCCGCAGTTCCTGCAGACCGATGGTGACTTCCGCACCGTGGGTGTAAGCTTCAACTTCGTGGTTGTAGACAACCCGAACGTCATGCTGCGCGACAAGATCTTCGTGACCCTGTCTCGTGGTATCCAGGGTTCTCCGGATCCGCTGACCTTCGGTATGTTCCTGTACGTACCGGAACTGGTATCCGTTGCTCAGGTTACTCGTAACGGTCAGGTTTCTAAAGAAACCATGGTTCAGCCGCGCTGCCGTTTCGTGAACAACTGCCCGCTGCTGGGTCTGATCAACGTTGTGAACCTGCGTAAGGTCTACACTGAAAACATCAAGCTGCCGGTTCAGACTAACTGAAATACCGGAGCTGCTTCGTTGGATGAAGTTCTTGAAAACAACGTTGCGGATGGTTTCATTACACCGGACATTCATCCGGCACCGTGATACATAAGTCAACCTCCCTCGGTCCTTACGGGCTGAGGGAGGTTATTATGCTGTTATGCTGGGTTAGATTAGAAAAAATTTGACGCTTACATTACCTAGGTGACAGAAGCCTTCAATGAAAAAAGGCATAGACAACACGTAAGGTCGTTCTCGCGCTAAGAATGATGCTGAAACCGTCGACTGTCGTTGTGATGATAACAAGAAAAGGGACGTGCATTATGCATGTATGTTGTCTGTTTGAGGGAGGATAATCAATGTCCTCTATGCCGGTTTGCGATACGCCGTTTGAGCCGTGGGATGGCACAGGCACGTATAGCATCGACGGATACCAGGAACCGTTATATGACTTAGAGTTAGGGTGGGGTTGTATTAATGAGTCTGGGCATACGGTATTGGTCATTACATCCGACAATATGTTCCAATACATTCCAGGTAGGGTCGAAGAGGGTAACACATTCAGGATCGTACGACGTTCAAAATTTCGTAGTCCTGTAATAGTTGACAGCCATGACATATCTAATGCGAATGGCGCGTTCAAGAACTTCGTCTACGACGGTAGACGACGGGATATACTGGGCGTTAAAAACCGAAGCGGTTATGCGGTAAGAAAACCCCATATCCGACGCATTACGTGCGTCGAGAGAAAACCCAGGTTGCTCGACCAGGAAGATTGGTACGACACCTTGGACGAGATATGTCGAATAGACCTAACAGCCTTAAATTTTAATCAACCTGTGTATGTCGCGCAAATTAACGTGGCAATCGTAAAAGTTAAAGGAGAATACAAAAGCGCTGACCATGTTACGAAAGGGATTGATCACCCCTATATCGCAACATGTGCGCGAAGTTTAACAGGAAAACCAGAGGGGTTCCGGATTCTCGGAACACAGCTCACCATCCATTGGACGCCACCAGACTTCCATAATCCGTACAGCTTATGGGTTAACGTCTTGGGGAAAGCGTTCGAAATAAAACCAACGAACGGGGCAGGTGCTCCAGGGATGTTGGTTACCTTCGGGAATAATGATTCCGTCTTCGTACCGGTAGAAGATTTGGAAAAAGAAATGTGGAAATACAATGTTTTTCCAACCCGCGAATCGGCATTGCATTGGCGCGATCCCATCCAGAAGGAAGCCTACAAAAATGATTTCGACCAGCGTAGCTACGAACGTAAGTCATCAGAAGAAACCCTTAAAGGGGTGATGGCTGAAATGCGACGTATGGCGGATGAACATAAAGACGTCATCGAACGGATGCAAGAGACCCATCGCGCTGAAGCAAAACTGCGTGATGAGCAGCATAGAGCCGAAATGAAACGTCAGGACGAACTTCGGCGACAAATGCAAGATGACCATCTGGCTGAACTCAAACGTCGCGATGAAGACGCGAAACGTAAGCACGATGAACTTATCGCTGAAATGCGTCGCCGAGACGAAGACGCGAAACGTAAGCATGAGGAATTCGCTGCTGAAATACGCCGACGTGATGAAGAGGCAAAAAGACAACGTGAAGCGGAAGAAGCACGACGTCAACGTAACGTCGATGTTTGGAAAGCTGCAGCAAGCATCACCGCAGCCGTTGTCGGTATAGGTATGACCTTTTTCAAGATTCTTGAGAAGGCGTCATCGAAGAAATAACTTTAATCTGCTTAAGCAACTTTCTGTAAGGAGTGTGTGATGGATCCTAGATTCTGCAAAGCTGTCGCTGAGCTTGCACCGAAGATGAACGAGAAGATAGCACGCAACATCGTTGTCGATAAGATGCAAGATGTTGAGTCCTACGTCGATCGTCTTTGGCGGAACAGCAAAGATAGTTTACCTAAGGATCTGGTGTATCATGGCCTACGTCGTTGTATGGCCCGCGAACAGTTTCACTACTTAAGCGGAGGAAAGAAAACCAAAGGGAAGGATAGCGGTAAGCTGACGTTCGACCTTGCGCCTTCCGATGTGTTCATGGTGATGTTAGAATTCCGCTGGTATGGCGCGATGGAAGCAGGTGACCGTCGTGAACCCGGCAAGGATTACTGCATCATCCGGCATCCTCTCCTATTGCCTGCGGTAGGTCAGGGTGGCAAGATGCGTCTACGTGGTGCGAACTTCATTCTCAGTGCGGTGCTTGCTGACCCGGTAATCAGTTACACGAAAGACATGGCGTTCATCATGCTTCCGCGTGACAAAATCACCGTTAAGCGTACGCCGTATCAGTTCCTGAGCAATGATACACCAACCGGTAATGATTATCGACATTACTTGTCATTGCCCTGGTCGCAAATCTATCACCTTACCAAACAAAGCAAGGTGAACGGGGACAACATCAACCACACCAGCGTAACCACGTTGGGCCATTATCTCTTTGCGAAATATGGCGTGGGTGAATGTTTCCGGCGTTTTGCAGGCGTCGAAGCAATAACCGGACGGAATCTCGCTGAACGTGATTTTCCGCGCGACCAATGGGTAATCTATCGCACCATGGGCGTTATTCCTAAAGGCTTTAGTATTAGCAAAAGCGGTAAGAGTCGTAGCGTTAGCGCGGTACGTTATAAACATCCTGATATTCAAATCGCGGTAAGACGTGGCGGCACGGAACGTATTGTGCTCGGTCTTGTCGGTGCGTTCCTCTATCTCATCGACCGTTATTACGATCGTTTTCCAGAAGACTATCCGGTTGAAGAGTTCGCGAATGCGCCAGACCACTGGCGTACGCTACTCGGTTTGATTATCTTTAATAACAACAATGCGGATGCGCGTTTGTTGCGTGATGTAAACCACCACATCGACAGCCTCGATCTTTACGTTGACGAAATTCAACAGAAGAAGTTCAAACAGGAAAATATTCCGTGCGACGACTTCTACGAATTCATGGCGTATTTGATTGATAACGTCACTATCGAAATGAGTCGTGTCGACACCACGACGATGTTCGGTAAGGAACTGATGGTGTTGGAATACGTCATGGAGGATGTGCGTAAGAGCATCTTTAAACTGGGGTTCCATCTTAAAACCACTGAACGTGGTAAACGACAGAACAACCGGAAAGAGATGACCAATCGCGATGTACAAAAAGCGTTACGCAATCAAGTTGCAACAGAAGCGATTCTCAACATCCAGAGCAATCGTGATAAACGCGAGAAAGTGGCAACCTCGATTCAATCACCTGGTGACTGCATGCTGTTCAAAGTAAGTACACATGTTGTTCTCCAGAGTCAAAATGCGGGCGGTGCCGCATTGGCTGACGAGAGTCGTTTGGTGAGCGGTTCCATCCCGTTCTGCGCGAGCTATCTGAATCTTCCGCACTCCGAACCAACCGGACGCCAGAAGTTCAGTATGTACGCACCGATTGACGATCGTGGTCGGTTAATCGTTACCCCACAAATCGCAAATGACGTTGCAGCAACAAACGCAGGCTTGAAGAAAGACGTCGGTCGATTCGATGAAGAAATTGTAGAAATTAACGATCGTGACATAATCGATTGACACCTAATCGAATAAATAAAAGGATTGTAAGAAGATGTATAACGGTAACAACATTTACCAACAAATGGGCTATAGCGAGAACCCGTACGCAAGCACGGTTCGATTTGCAGCTGACCAGGTGCGTCAACAACAGTACCAGCAACCGCAATATCAACAACCTCCGTACCAACCCCAGCAACCGGCTTATCCACAATACGGGGGCGGTTACCAACAACCACCGCAATACCAACCTAATCCAGCATATCAGCAGAACTACCAGTTCATCACCAACGAAGGAAATATCGTCAAAATCCGTCAGGCTATCTTTGTTATCCTGAAAGAGCATGCCCAGCAAGACGATATTCAAACACAGTTCGTGGCACGTTACGCCAATAACAACGAGGCGATGGAGTCACTTGTTGAAGACTGCTGCTGGAACGTATTCTCTTACATCAACCCAGCGCCTCAGAATGCTTCAGTCGATCAGATTATCGACACCGCGGTACGTACAACGATACTTATGCATCTTGTACAGTGGCTCTTTGAGGCCAATCAATATCCTGAGTATTATCGTGCAAAGGAATTAACGCGCATTAACCCGGAAGCAGCGAATAAGTATACACAACTGAATCAAGGTGGGACTCTGAATCAAATCGCGCAGAAGACACGTGCGTTAAAAGCGCAGGTAACGCAGTTGGGAATGACCTATCGCGGACCGCAAGCAAACGCGATGGTCAACGCCGGATACGGTCAACCTCAACAACCTGTGTATAACACGTACGGTGGAGCTTATCCTCAGCCGCAGTACCAACCTAATCCAGCGGTTATGCGTGGTATGGCTCCGACAATGCCAGGATACGGCACACAACCTCGACCAACGGTTGTTCAGCAGCAAGCACCTTCGTATATGGATTCGAAGGAGTGTGCGTTCAACCGTTTGTACGATGTTGGTGATGATGACCCAGTTGACGATAAACCTGCTCCAGCAGCGCCACGTCATGAAGCACCACAAACGCGTATTTACTCAACCCATCCGGATGGAGATATCGGCGGTATCAACGATATCTTTGCGGTAGCTGAGCAATTCGCTGAGCAGTACGAAGAACCGAAATGGCATGTTAAGGCTGAGCAGAAAGCGCCTACTCAACCTGAAACCGTGAAGGTAAAACCTGAGCCGGTACGTAGCGTACGTCCTGCAACGGTAACCAAAACGGTTGACCCTCTTGATGCGACCGAAGATGCGAAGCAATACGGTCGTGTTGTTCACCATGAAGAATTCATGCAAATGCGTCTGAAAGCCAAAGACTACGCACCTGATAGCCGTTGGCCAACCGCGTATGACTTCAGGCAATTCGCTCGTCGTGCTCGCATCGACGAAAATGGAATTCTTCATGAAACCATTGTTGATATTACCTCACTTACGGTGGAAGAAATGGAATACATTCAACTTGAAACAGATCCAACCGCACGTCGTATGGCGGAGCTGGAAATGGCAGAATGGGATCGTATCGCGCAAGCAGAAGTTGTGCGTGTTAGCCTGAACAAACCGGTTAGACGTGAACCGATTGTTGTTGGCGAACAGCGTGAGATGAAACTGTTCACTGTCACTGACATGGTTCCGGCATCCAGCATCGAAGACGCTGAAACCAAAGCGACGGTTGCGATCATCCAGCAGACCAATACCGACGTCAACCAGAACGATGCTTTGGCGTTCCTGACCACAGTCAATTCCTACCTGGGAACCTACACCGATAAACAGCTTGATGCTATCCAGGAATTCCTGGATGCCCTGTCTATTGATAAAGGTCATATTGAAGGTGTGTCAGCCTATCGTCAGGTCATGCAACAACACAGAGAGGTTATCCCTCTGCGTATCTGGCATTTCCTGAACGACAGCATGACCAAAGACATCAACAAATGGATCAAGCGTGTTGTACCTAAGAACTTCTCTGAAACCACCATTGCAAGCTTCGTAGATGATGTCGGTGAGCTGTATAGCTGGCTGATCAACGAACTTAAAATGGATCAGAAGTTCATCGAAGACGAGTTCACCCGTTGCTATCACACCTGGGGCAATATGTTGAAATGCCTCTACTGCAATCGTGACGGTGTTGGTCAGTGGAACATCCGTCTTTCCATGGCAGAGCTTTACAGCATGAACGACTACCTGAATGCGGCCCATGATAAGATGGTCGCAAATCAAGAGCGTCGTGCAGCAATCATGGATGAGTATCGTGCCGAGCTGGAGAAAGATGGTTCTCTGGATGCTGACGAAATCGAACGTCGTTTGGCGGATGCTGCAGCTGAAGATATGCAGACCCATCCAGACCTCGTGACCGATGAAGACAGCCCGGATGCGTACTGGTTCAACCACAGCGTGTTCGCTATGCGTCCGCATGTTATCGTTCGTGTACCAACCAACGCGAAGATTCTGAAACTTAATCAGAGTGGGTATACCCACGCATCAGCTGCCACCAACCCAAGCATCGCACGTATGTTAGACCAGGTATTCAAAACCTTCGAAACCAAGGTAAAAGGTCTGCAGTCTGTTACCGTGATTCTGAACGATGATACACGTCTGAAAGCCATCCGTACTGTAAACGGTGTTACGGCTTCCGAGTACCTGTTGGAACGCGACGAACAGTAATTGACGATGGGTATTGTTAACGCAATACCCTGGTTGATAAGGAAACCCCTATGAGTCATTATAAACTCATTACTGTCCCGATGGACGCAAAGGACTTACGCGAAATTACGTTAGCAACAGGAGCAGTTCGACGGGAAGATGAACTGACGGTGTACGAACGTTACCAGCTTTTCCTTTCGGTAAGCGCTACGGTAGCCCGTATGAAACAGAAGTACCAGGCTCAGCTAACCGTAATCGACAAAGGTGCTGTGATCCCACCACACCCTAGTTGGCGCGTATTGCGAAGCAACCTCACCACAATTGAATCGTGGTTAAACTCGAGATAAGTTAAATAGCGCATAGCCCTTTCTCCCCTTCCCTTCCGGGTTGGGGAGAAGGTTAACTATGTGTTATTTTTTTTTTTACGAACGGTTAGACAATATCACCTGCGGTATCGTCTTCTGATGCGGCATTATCACCAGTTTCATCGGTTGTTTCTTCCGTAGTGGTTTCCTCGGTGGATTCTTCGGTTTCTTCCATTCCGAAATCGTCGTCGCCACCAAAGTCATCACCACCACCGAAATCATCGGAAGAACCGCTATCCGAACCGGAATCCGATGACCATGAGCCGTCAGATGAAACGCTACCGTCTTGTGCTTGGTCACCCATCTTCTCTTCGATTTGCTTCGTCAGGTTTTGAATATAGAGTGCGAAATCACCCATGCATTTACCCATGATTTCAATATGCTCCATGGATGCACGTTTCCAATCCTGGACGGCATTCTTCTTATCGTCGAGACTAAAGAGATCAGCCAGCTCCTGATTGAAGTTGTTTTCTTTCGCCCATGTCCTCATCGCCGTACCAATGATGCACGCTCGAATCATCTGCAGGGTTGTTTCATCGACCCCACCCAGACCCATGACATAATCCGGTGTTAAATAATCATCAAGTTGTGCTGTAATCGCTTCCTTGTACTGATTATATTCACGTACCTGATCTTCAAGGCGACGCGCGTTGCTATCCGGTAAACGTACCTGCAAGCTGTTTAAGAACATGGAGACATAAGCGTCAGCAATCACTTCCTGGACTTCCGGTTTGGTGTAATCCAGATCCATTGTCACCGATCGATCATCAATCTCCTGATACGCGTTCACGTTACGAATAACACCGTTTTCGAAGTCGCTACCAAAGAGCTGTTGCAGCTGCGCTTGAGAGAGCTTTGACATATTCGCGCGAACGGTATTGCGTAACGACGTCAGAAGCACAGGACTGTAAGCCGTATACTTCTTGATGTGATCAGTTAAGCCATTCGTGACGACCTCACGACAAACCGTGAACTGTTTCTCTTGCATCGCGTTAGCCGTAATCACCGACGCCGCGAATTCAGATTGGTAGGACGTATCAACGATCTCTGGAGAAACACCCAGACCCATGAAATGATCACGACGGTAACGATCCATCAGCTCATCATCCGGGGATTGGTAGTTACGTTGTTCAACGCTAACGTCGGTGTTCAGTTTCGGGAAGCGTGGGTTGTTCCCTTCAACCTTCAATCGAATCGAGCTTCGTTCGTATGCATTGATGATATCCATTGGGTTGGTTTCACCCAACGGGAAACCAGATTGATAAACACGAGCAAAACTGTGCAATGCCTGCTCAACGGTATCAACCGGGTTTCTATCGGTGTCTTCGAGCATCACGCTCAGCGTCGTATAGTTCAACGAACTTTTGATTTTCGCCATCAGTTCCTGAACCATGAGCATCGCGCGTTGCGATGAGATCATCTTCGTACTTTCAAGCAAGGAACGTCCAATCCCGTATTTGTTGTATTCGTAGGCGATGTATGTCACCATCTCACGAGGAATAAACAAAACACGGGTTTGCTTGTGAGCAAGACTGCGGGCAAGCATCGACAGATAGAACGACGACGTTGCACCGATTTCTACCGCACTGCCGAGGTAACCGTTAACGATACGTTCAACGATATAACGTTGCATCAGTGATTCGTACGACGAGACAAACGCTGACATATCGACTTGGTTACACGACGTACCTTGAACCATGTTCTTCGCTGCCCCGATCATCTCACTCGCCATTCCGTTGCTTGATGTACCGGCAATATCCGCCGTGATCTTCGACAGTCGACCTTCCAGCTGTTTGTAATACGCAGCATCTTCAACCAAACGTACTGGGTAACCGAATTCATCCAGCTGGACGAGATAACCGATATGGTTCTCTGGATCACCTGGCGCATGAACCGGTTCTAATGACTCAGGTGGTACATGCATCACACCAGGATGACCGACACTTTGACGGTCAAGGGTATCCGGGGTTGCTAGTGCGTACACAGGCGATACCTTGGTATGACGTTGGATGTTTAGTTTATTCCAGATCTCATTAACTTGCTCTTGTGTCAGCTCACGTCGATTCGCGGTTTGCGTCGGATCGCCTGATAACGTCACCAGGCCGTTACCGCCTAAGGTGTTTGCACGTAATGCACGTTGCACGGCTGTTGACGCACGACGTTGGTGTAAAATCGGCATGCGAAGGATGTCTGGGTTATCAACAACCGTAACCATATCCGGAATATCGACCTTCGCTTCAATGAATTTACCGTCTTTATCACGGAGCATCGTGTTGGTAAACTTGATGCTATCGATACGGACAACCGGATCGTACGGGATGGTTTCGTTAACGCCTGAAAAATAATCTTCCATCGAAACCGTTGTCGGTAACTGATGTTGACTGCGTATACGGCTGTCATTCCCCAGCAGCCCCCAGCTGGCGAAATGATTGTTTTTAAATCCGTATTCTTCGAGTTTCAGTTGGCCGTTGCCGTTAATAGCACGATCGAGCGTGCTTTCAGGCAGAACAACGAAGTTATAGCTGCCCTTGATAAAGAAGACATCTTCGATGATACGAGGGATAAGCGTCTTTATTTTATAGATATTCTTAAAATGCGTGTCGATGGTATCGATCATCGGCTGAACGATTTCTGCGACTCTGCCGGGGAAATCTTCGCTGTCGATGAACATCTCGACCGTCTTAAGATCGTTAGGGTTCGTCAACGCGGCAACATAGATCTGCATCACGCGTTTAAGTTCAGGGAACAACTCGAGGATGTTTTTATTATCCTCGACGTTTGTTGCGGTCGCACGCGTCACCGTGTTCATCGTCATCTGGTCGGGAACAACTAACCCGAAACGACCGCTCGCTCCTTCCGCTTCACGTGTGTTATAAAGACGTGACTGCGGAGCAGGAGCGACAAATTTGTTCATGAGTGCCTTCGCAACGTCATTATTGCTCATTTGACGTTCGAGGGCGACGCGCCCTTTATTTATATCGTTCATTTACACTGGCTCCTTGGAGGACCGATCGTGTCCAACACTGACTATCAGCTTTATTCGGAAAGCGTGCAGCGTCTAACGGACACCCTGATTATTAAAAGCGACATCACGGCAGAACGGTTAAACCTCAAGGTTTCCGAAGTCTACCAGATGGCCGTCGGGGACGACCCACGCACGTGGTTATACTACATGAATCTCGCTGGCGAGTATCATCCTTGTCAGACAATGATGACCGTCAATTCCCTGGATACGCTCGAAGAGATCGAGTTCACCAAGGAAAACATGCTACGGCACCGCATGACCGCAAGGGAATACGCGTACGGCGGAGATTATTTCAATCGTCTAATTGCACGGTACCCGGAACAACGTATGTTGATCTTGGGTATCCTTAACCCCATCGATATCGAGAAAGCCATTGCTGCACGCAATCACGAGATTCTCTGGTACGATACCCGTGAGGTTGAATCACGCGAAGCCAACCTTATTCCACGATTACAGCAAGAAATCGACGACTACTTCAGACGCTGGGAACATCCGGCATATGAAAGCGTCGATATGCTTCATTGGCCTGCGTTATATGCTATTCTATTCACACAAATACCTGAGATGATAAAAGGTATTCGTTGGGAAAACTGTCATACCCATTATGCCCATAGCTTCCATATCTGGAGTTATCTGGCAAGCCATCAAGGTCTTGATCGATTCAAGCGATACATGACAGAATCCCAAATGCTCTGGTTCTATCGTAACATCGCTTACGTCGAAAGGAACATGGGTAGAACGGAAAACTACGATAAGCTCATTCAAAAGGTATTAACCGATCGTGGCATTCCAATCGGTGCGTTTTCGATCAAACAAGACGCTTCCGAAATACCTCAGACGTTAAAACCCACTGTTTACATGGAACGTAAACCGCTTAACCTTCAAGAGATCGTTGGTAACGGGACGGTACGTCGTAAGGTCACCACCGTAATGCAACAACAGTTCCCTCTAGCGCGGGATAACGAAGCGGAGTATTATACCGAGCTTAACCGCACAATAGAGAAGATGTCGATGCATGACAATAATACCTTAACAACCAAGGTATTGGAAAGTGAAGCGGAAGATCTTACTGACAGTGAGTTATACCCGAAATACGATTTCTTGCTCAACGAATGGATCCATCTGAGTTCCATCGGCATGTATCAGTCACGGTTAACCACCACCAACCCGGTGACGGGTGATACCATGACCATGTCGATGAAAGATGCCTACAAGCTATTCTTGTATTTGCTGAACTATTCGATGGGTATGACGCTGATTGAAGTGCCTAAGATCCATGCTAACCACGTCCGCGTTTTAACGTTACCGACATTCGAGCATCTTCGTAGCATTACCGATCCGGTTATCATTCCTGACAAACTGATCTGGTGGTGTTTAGATAAACAGGTGACGTTACGTCCTATTGTCAGTACTGAGGAATTTCTTAACATCGTTACCGAAATTTACCAGGGTTGGCGTCGTCATCAGTTCATGTATCAGCTCCAGGAGCATTACCAGGCTCGAGGTATGGCTGAAGCGATCGTTGAAAACTTCTACATGGACGTTGGGGTTGATTTCGGTATTGGACAGCTTTACAAGGAATGGTTCTTAGCGATGGATTGGGAGCTTGACGCAATCAGTCAAGAAGAAGCAGGGATTCTGGCTCTCGATATCTTCACGAAGGCCACCGGTCAAGACTTGGAAGACGTTACCAGTCTTAAGGATATTCAATACGGGATGCTACAGCTGCTTAAGACACTGAGCAGTTACACCATCCATTTTATCCAGACAATCAACAGTGATCCGATCAAACCACTGAACAAAATTGCCGTTCGACTCGGTTCAAGTTTGGTAAGCGGTAGTGAAGAACTGTGGGAGGACTGGGCACAAGCAAACGTTCACGATACGGATAACCAGGCTACGGAAGTTATCAAATTCGTCCATGATAACAATCCAATGACGAACTGGCGTGAATCCGCGGTTGAGAGCTTAGAAGCCCCGCCGAAACCCACCTGGTGCGATTGCAGCGGTTACGAGAATACCCAGACGGTACGGTTCAGCACGCAATACTGGGCGCAGGTTATCAGCGATCCTATCTCGTTGCGTTTCCGTAAGAACCCGCTGGATGGTCTCTGGTTGGCTCCATTCCCAGGTCGAGCGCCTCGCGACATCAGCGAACGTATACCGTCAGAAGCGGTACGTGGTTTGACCGTGAAACCGATTAAACCTATCGAACAACGTTTCCGTCAACCGGGTCTTCAGGGTCTTTGGATAAACCCAATCTATAAACGTGTTGAAGGTCGCTTCCGATCCGCTGTATTGAGCGAAACGAATCATGCTGCGTATAAGCCTATCAGTATGCGCCTATCGAATCCGCTCAATCGTTTGATTGTGAAACCATTACCTACCGAGGATGCTTAACGTGATAGCGCAGCATATCGCAAACTCTTTTTTAACTAATTTCTGGCGAGGAGGCCACCGTGAGTGATACGGTAACAACTACTGACGGCACCGAACTTTACCCGGTTGACGTCTCTTTACCTTCATCCGATCTCGTGTACGGTCTTATCAACCACGATAACCCACCTCAGAACGGAGAACACGTCCTAACCCCTGAATTATTGGTTTTAGGAACACCAACCACTAACCAAAGCGCCTACGAGCGCGACACCCAGATTACGGCAACGGCAACCGCTAAGCTTACTGAGTTAGACGATTATGAAGGTTCGACGACGCTGTATTACGATCGTATTAATATCGGCGCGTATCTGCGTAACGTAGCGCCTATTCTTATTGATGCGCCAGACGCCACCAAGATGCGTGATATCTGGCCTATCATCAAGGAACGTTTCGGTCTTGGCCTTACAGCTGAAGAAATCGTCAACGATGAACTTAACTGGGATACCGTTAACGGACAGTTGCTTCGCGTCGTATCTAGTTGCCTGGCTTGGACGGGGAGCGTTCGTATCCTGATGAAATCGCGTGTACCGAATCTTGATGATATCATCGCGATCAAAGAGCTGGACGGTCTTAAGTTCTTTGGACAGGGTGTACGTGCAAGCGGTGAAATCTACAGTTACAGTCGCGATACGTCTGAGTACGGTGAGCTTTTGGCTTCGCTGGTAACAGGTACCGTTGTTAGCGATGTGATGGTTGCTGACCTTCTGGCTGAAATGACCACCGATCGTTGGGTATTAACCGATAACACAGCGCCATACAACCTGTATAACGCGAAGGTGGATTTCAACGGTGAGTTAGGCGAACGTATCCCGGCTCGCGCAGGTTACCAATACGGCATCGAAATCAGTCTGGATGAAAACTACTGTACTGCTGTTGGCGGTCCGTTGATTTTCTATTATAATGTCGACGGGCATACCGCAAGCCTTCAGGGCCGTTCCCCGAAAGAACAAGGCTAAGGAATAAACAATGAGTCAGAAATTGTTAAACAAAAGTCCTAAAGTACTGGTCGCCGAACTTATTCAGGTAGCCAATCCTGACTTCGACTTTAACTTCGATGCACTTGATATCACGGATGTTGCTGAAAACGGAAACCACGCGTATAATCGAAATACCCGCGCTAAAGTATCGCCTTCGGCAACCGTAACACCAGCGCAGTACCGTGAAAGCAGCTACGTATGGTACGATCGTATTCCAATCCAGGATTTCTTCTTGGGAATGGAGCCGAAGCTTGCAATCGATGCCGGTGTTAAAACCACGCACGATCTTATCCCGCTGATCCAATCAACGTACGGAATCGTTATCGATCAGGAAAGCTGCGTTGATTCTCCGATTGTTCGAGGTGATGAATATCCGTTCCCTCATGTCGTAGAATTGAAAACAACCGGATTAGCCTGGACAGGGAGTGTTAAATTTTATCTTCTCGATAGCGCACGCGATATTGCAGGGATGATGAAGACCACGGTGATGACCGGCCTCAATTTCCCGTACTACACCGCAAATCGTATCCAGGCATTGGTTTACAGTTACGCTATTGATTGTACAGCCATCCGTTCCGATCTTGCTGGATTAAAGGTTGGTAGTAACTTAAGCGCACTGGTGAGTTTATTCAACAACGTTGCACCAACCCCTTGGGTTTATAACGGTCGTGAGGACGAAAACAACCTGTATGGGGCAACCGTGCTCGCAACAGGTAAAACAACCGACCTTATCGCCCAGGGCTATCCGGTTAACCCAGCATTCGCTAATGCGGTTATCGTTACACTAAGTCAAGATTACTGCACGAACTACGGCGGTATCCTGTTGATGCAATATAACTGATTAAATAGGAAAAGACATGGCTTCTACACAAATCCGTGCTACCGATCGTATCGTTCGTACGATTATCGGTGGTCAAGTACAAACCAACCTGACGTTGGGACTTCCTCACGCGTGGGAAGAACATAGCACCCTGAACGAAAAACTTCAGATCCAAGCGAAGATCTACCCTGAAGGTAATCCTGCCGTACGTTACTTCTGTATCGGTAACCTGGGTCATGAATTCATCCGTAATGCGAACGGTATCCCTTCCTCGATGCCGATCGCCCATGAAGCAAGCGATCTTTCACCGTGGAAGATCAAGCCATTTGTAATGCGTGAAGTGGGTAACGATTTAACCACGGACGAACGTGCTAAATTTGGGTTACGGCGTATCGAGACGCTGGAAAGCGGTAAAAAGTACATCTGTTATTACGGTCGCCGTATCGATTTCGATAACGTTGTCCGCTCCATGCGTTATACCAAATACATTGATAGTGTTGCTCAGACCATCGAATGGCATCCCACTGATGCGAACCTCAACCCGCCGCGACCGGATATTCCGACCACCGGAATTTTAGTGGCGACAGGTGAGTATTACGACTACAGCTGCAAGGTGTCTCTGGTTTGGACACCGTGGGATATTAACGAATACCGCAATGTGGCTAAGCTCACCGAGGGTGGTGAAGAGTACGCGGTTATTTCTGAAATTGGAATAGTCTCTGCGGGCGATAAAATCGTTCGTGCTGATGACGGTCAAGGTTCCAACTTCGATATGAACGAAATCGTAGGAGCTCAAGTTACCGACCTGATTTCAACGTACCACAACCTCTACACCACCAACGATACGTTAACGTTGAAATACGACCTTGGTGCGTTGGAAGCCCGTAAGGCAGGTCCAACCGGTGCAGAAATCCTACCGTAACCTAAGGGGTGTTAAATGGAGTACAGTGAAATCCTGGGGCTAGAATCAAAGGAAATTCTCTTCCGACTGATTCGAAAACATAGCGATTTCGATGCTCGGGGTGTGACGCTGGATAAGCTGGTTATCGGTGAGGCTTCTGAAAGCACGGGATACAAACGCAACAGTATGTTGACCGTGCACCCACAACCGGGTTCCGGGCTCGTGAACTCCGTCGACATCTATTACAACCGTATCGATCTTAGCAAACTCGGTATTTGGTCTGGTGGGCAACATCGTTGGCCGATAGAAATCGAAACCTTAGATACACTGACCAAGGTTTCTGAGGTATTGCCTGTCTTAGCCTCAACGTACGGTATCCTGCTGAATAAAACCGAAATCGTTGATGCTGATCTGGACAAATCCCGACAGCCGATACAGGTTGTAATAACACCGAAACCCGGTAACCAAGTCTGGGTCGGTCAACTGCTTGTTGAGTTGACATCAGGTCATAACGACCTGAACAACCTCATCCGTAACAACATGTTAGCTGGTCTTAACTACATCATCGATCGGGATAGCGATAAGCTACCAGGTGCGATCGTATCGTACAACTGGTTCGTATCGGATGCGGTGTTGACGGCGTTAACCGATGGTTACACGTTAACATCGGGCGATGCGCATTCAGAAGCCCTGATTGCAGAAATGAACACTCTGAAGTTAGGACTTTCTGAAGAGATCGTTGGTCTGACGGTTAACGATCGTTGGGTATTGTCAGCGATACCAGGATCGCTTAACCTACAAAACGCGAAAGTTATTACGGATCCAGAGCACTTCAAAACGCTACCGTTCGGGGTGCGTACGGATGTTAGTAAAGCTGTCGTTCTCCAACTCAGTGTAATGAACACCCTCATTGAAGGTTATCTAACGTTATACGTAGCCTGACGGCATATGCCCTCCTCCTTCCCTTCCGGGTTGGAGGAGGGTTATGTTTGCCGTGTTTATTTTTTCTGACTGGAATCGATCAGTTCCAGCTTGTGTACGGTTTGTAACGTCGCATGCGTTTCCAACCATACCTGATGGAGATACGGTGTATCATTGAGGCGTTTAACACGTGTGTGTTTGTATAACGTGTTTTCAAACAGCATGTTCTTACGAAGTCCCCATCGTGAATGAAGTACCCACAGTGGTTTCTCGTAAGTCTGTACGTACGCAGGTAGTTCTCCAAGATCCGCGCGAATTAATCCTTCCGGTTTCTTGCCTAAGAAATACTGTCCTGGCACACCACTGCGCGGTAGCGGTTCTTGCGTAACTTGAATCGAGGTTGCTTTAATATAAACCCAAAAGCTGCATGGATGGGTCACCCAAGCTTTCAAGGCTTTATCGGACAGCAAACGGTTCGCAACAATATCCGATTGTGGGTTTTCTTCGTCCAAGAGAATACCGAGGGAGGTTAAGTCAAGATATTCACGAGAACGAAAATACCTTTCGTACAAGAACATGTTAATGCAGTTTATTTTTGCTGTCGTATCACTAACGATCGTGTAACAGTCATCGAGGAGATGTAAGTAACCTCCGAACACTAATGCGACCGTTTCATCTTCCGCGACTTTACGGGGTAAGCGCAGATACATCTCATCTTTGTACGGTAAAAGCTTCGTGGAATCCGCAATCATGTCTTCTGTGATCGCATGAATCTCCAAACTTCCGATACGGCTGAAGTCGATCATCCCGATATCGTTTTCCTGGCTGCGTTGGGCTGTCTTGAATCCACCCTGGATATAAACACCAACATCCTTACCGTAAACGTGAGGGTGTACGTAACCCCCTACCGTGAACAAGCAGTGCTTGCCGATGTTCTCGTAATTCGTGTTCGCTTTTGTTAGGAGAATATCGGTACGTTCTGATTCAGGAATCGCGTTGCTTGGATGATATCCACTATTACCGACTTTAGGAAGAAAGCCTACCGTGATAACGTCGTGACAATAGAGCTTGTGGGCTTTAATCGAGAGTTCACCAGGTTGACCACGAAGGTTGGTGTGGGCATCCGACTTCGCCTTCAGCCAAGCGTTAAGCGTATCGCTGCTGTTTTGAAGCTCAGATTGAAACGTATAAAGATCGATAACCTGCTGCTGGTCAGTATAACTTTCATGGACCTGGATCTTGAGTTTTTGATACGTTGAGAACAACGTACTCAGGGCACTTTCACCCGCCTCAAGCGCTGTCCAGGCCGTGCCAGAACCTACGGGTAATCCGTAAGTTTTTACCAATGTATACATGGGAGAGGCCCCCTTATTTTATAGTTACAGTAATATTTTACCGCTGTTAACACAGGATACCCCAGGGTATCCCACACTTACTAACAACTTGTAAAGGGCGCATCATGACAGATGAAATTAAACGCCTTCCGTATAACCCGCAGGGGAATTTGGATGGCGCATGGGTTCCAGAAGAACTCGTCACTGTCCGTCCTTCCACGGGGACCGGATTTAACTTTCTCGTTCCTAAATACGCACCCTATTTTCGTAATGGGTTAAGGATCTACAATCCTGAAACAAACGCGTATCTGGAAGAAGGCGTTGACTTTTTATGCACTCACCCCTTCCGTGCCATGGCTGCGCTGACCGGCCTGGAATTATACGGTTCCATCATGCTGTTGGACACCGCATTCAGTGGACAGTTGCAACTGAACTACTATTCACTGGGGGGTGAGTTTACACTTGATCAACAACAAATTCTTAACGTTTTAGCCAACAACCTTTATGACCCTCGCGTTACGTTCTGGGAAAAGGTTGCTGACGTTCCTTCCGTATTCCCACCAATCAACCACCAACATAATGTCGAAACCGACACGATGACGTGGGACGATGTGGTGGCTGCAATCGAGTCATTGAAAGAACCGCTTGAAGAAGGGTTCAATAAAGCAATGACTGCGTTAGTGCAGCACGAGAATCGACGTGATAATCCCCATGGCGTCACGAAAGCCCAAGTTGGGTTGGGGAATGTACAGAACTTCACAACAGCGACCGAGAGCGATCTGGAAACTGTCGGTGAAAATCTGTACATGACGTTGGCGATGACACGTAAGATGATCGCTAACCTTAGTGGCGATAGTGCCGCTGCGCACATCAGTAACCGCAACAACCCACACAAGGTGACCAAAGCCCAGGTGGGACTCGGAGACGTTGAGAACTACGGTGTAGCTGATGATAATACAACCGTTACCGGTACAGCCACTAATCTGTACACGACTCCAGCGGGTGTGCGAGCAGCAATCAAAGCAATCACGGACGGCTTAAGTACGCGTATCGATGGTGTTAATGCTTCGCTGACAGCCCACACCGGAAACAAGAGCAACCCGCATGGGGTGACAAAAGCCCAAGTTGGGTTAGGTAATGTGCAGGACTTTGGTTTAGCATCTAGCACAGAAGCTGGTGCGGGTGTTGCTAACAACAAATACATGACGCCCGCAACCACAGCAGCCGCTATCGCAGCGTTAATCACCCCAACCGTAACCGAACATATCGGTAACACCAATAACCCACATGGTGTTACCAAAGCCCAGGTTGGGTTGGGAAGCGTGCAGAACTTCGGGGTTGCTACTACCCAAGAAGCGATCGACGGTCAGGTTAACAACAAGTACATGACACCAATACTTGTTCGTTACGCAATCGAGCAAATGGCTGGTCAAGGGTTCAGTAGTCACATCGCAAACACCGAGAACCCGCACAGGGTGACGAAAACCCAGGTTGGGTTGGGGAGTGTTGAGAACTACCCTGTTGCTTCTGATGTGGAAGCACAAACCGGTGTAGCGACCAACCGCTATATGACACCGGCTGCGACAAAAGCAGCGATCATCGCTTTAGCGGGTGACGGTTTTGCGGCACACGTTGTCGATAAGAGTAACCCGCATGAAGTAACCAAGGTACAAGTGGGGTTAGGGAACGTACAGGACTTTGCTGTCGCCACCGACGTGCAAGCTGCCGACAGGACTAACCAGACAGCGTACATGACACCGTACTCGACTTACAAGTCGATTGCAGCGTTCGCCGCGTTAGCCGATCATACACACACAGCCGAACAGGTCGGCGCGCTCCCTATCAATGGGGGTAAGTTAACCGGACCAATCGATCTTTCAGCAACGTCTATCACGGGTACCGGACTCGGTATCGATGGTGCTAATGGTTCAATCAACGTCAATAAGTTGACCGTCAACCAGCTTCTGGAAGCTTACGGCGGTATTGAATCCAGCGACACGATCAAAATCCTTAACGATGATGAGACGCCAGCTAACTTCCTTGCTGATGGCGATCTCGAAGGGATCAAATGGGCTAATATCAATAGCCAGGAACCCGGAGAGAACGATGAAGGCGTGACAATGCAGAAGATCGGTAAGCTGAGCGATTACCTTAAGAACGATTATTTAACCAGCTTGAAGACGAACGCGGCGTTCCGCGATGTTTTCCAAGCATTACTTAAGGAATTCCTTGCCAACTTCAACGCGGTCATCAAGGCAAAAGACTTCGAAACGTTATAACGGATGGGTGGGTTCTACCCACCTTTCCTTCTTTTTTATTTTTTCGATAGGACGTGAAAATGGGCACAAAAATGAGTGAGTTGGGTGCTCGCATGACGACATGGTACACAAGGAAGGATAACCCCAACCAAGTCACTGCAGCGCAAATCGACGCACCCGATAAAAACACAATCGATACGAGAATCGAGCAGAAACTACCTAAGGGGATACTCCCTGTAGCGTATTTCGGTGATTGCACCGATATTCGTAACGATCATATCAGCAACGTTACTGCCAGCGGTACGGTAATCTCGTATCCTGAAATACCTGTCATGATTGCGGGTACCGACTATATTCTGGCGAAAGGAACGCTAGATATCAAAAATCTTACTTCTGACTGGGCGAACAAAACCGGTTATCTTTTCATTCGTCAGAAAGACGGATCGATTGATTGGAGTTGGCAGAGTAGTGCTGGGGTCGATACATCAACAGCAATTCGTGTCGGGCAGGTGAGCTGTAACGCATCAGGAATCACTTCAGTGGTATTCAACAAAGTCTTCATCCTCGGCCAAAAACGTTACATGGGGTAACCGCATGAAGCTATCAACATTGCTTTCTGAATGGGGAGCGTATCTCACCCAAAAGAACCCTCACGAGGTAACGCCAGCACAAACAAATGTCTACGTTAAGACCGAAGTGGCTCCTAAACTTGCACCGCTTGTTACTCAGCGTTACCTTCCGTTTCTTTTCTTCAGCCGAAATAAAACGCTTCCGGCAGCCAGTTACAGCAACGGGCAGATCAGCATTGGTCAAGGTACAGCGGAATACAACACGATGGTAGGGACAGTACCAGCAACGACTTTGGATGTGTCTGGTATCAGTGAGTCTGTGGGCTGGATCTATCTTGCCGTAACCGATCGTGGTTTTGTTTACACGCTGAATGATAGCGATGGCAACTACAAAAACACCATGCGTATCGGTACCTGGAACAAAGTCCAGGGTACATCGCATCTTGCTGCAACACGTAAGGTGGCCGCCATCGAGATCGATGATGGTCAGCTTCCCGACTCGCCTATTTAATCGAGGTGAATAATGGCAATGAAAAAGTTCAGCGAACTGGTGAGTAGCGTTACTACGCGTATCGCCAGTCGCGACAACCCAACGGGACTAAAGGCGAGCGATCTCGGTGCCTACAGTACCGCTGAGTTCAACACCGAGATGGAAAAATACATCGATATCGACGTAACCGATATCGAACAGGTTGGGGACCAAAGTTATTTTCCTCTGGCAATTGAAGGCTCCGCTGATGGTGCTATCTCCCTAAACGACAGATACCGTCGTTACGGCGTATGTCGTGAATCGGACGGTACCATCGTGTTATTGCGTTCAGCAACGAACAGCGTAAAGAAAGGGGTTTACTACGTTATCTGTAAAACAGATCAAAACGGGCAAATCACCGAAGTTATCCCAACCAGTCGTCGTTATGAACCCGCGACGCTCGACCGTATTCCTACGGCGATATACTGTCACCAGAACGGTATCATGTTAGGTCAAGCTGCTTTTGAAGACGGTAGCAACCCTAAAATGTTTATCGCATTGACAGACGGAACGTTTGATGCATCCAAACACGTCGCCATGTATCTCGATGGTAGTCTTGCCAACTTTGTTGATACGTCACCGAATGTCTGCTGTTGGGAAATTAACGGTAAAATCTACATCGCTATTGCTGGCACTAACAGTTATAAACTCTACTTAAATGTTTATACCGTAACTAAATCTTCCATCGGTCCCAGCGGTGGCAGCGTAGCAGCTACACAGCTTACGAATATTAGCGGTAGAACGATAGAAGGAACGGCAATAAGCAACAGCGCCGAGATGATTGTCTGCAACCGCATAACTGCGAACGATTTCCCTTCTGACGGGATCGGTCAAATCGTCTGGCGTGCCCAGATTCGTCTGCTTGCAGCAACCAAAGGCACTAAAGCACGCATTCTGATTGCTTCGGCGTGGTGGACGAACAACCGCAATAACAAGAATAAAAATGGGCTGCATCAGTTTTATCTGGATTTTGAAACCGCCAACAACAGTTACAGCATGAACCCAGGCGCTGGACAATCGACTTACACGTCAACAAGCAGCGGTATTGACTGGGTAGGACCTTCCAGTACAACGGAGGGGACAAGTGCATATAACGATGGTTTCTGGCAATGGGGTTCGGGTAACGGTACCGGGAATATCGAAATCAACGAACGTGGTCAGGTAGCCCTTATCCAAAACGACAACTTATCAGCCCCCCAAGCGCGATCGTACACCATCAAAGGTTTCTCCGGAAACGTGTTTGACGAACTCGCCAAACTCGGCCCGACCGGTGGAAGACAGTACGATTCAAACTGGAAAAGCGTCGGGGATCGCGTCGTTGGTGCGCTCGCGTCCCACGGTTACCTGGGTTTCTTTTCTAAAAACAAGGTTTTTGTTAACTCGCGTACGGCTGGCGGACAGGGTAATTTTGAGGCTCGTCTAGTGACCTATGACTGGAACCTCAATTACCATTATCAGGGCGAGGGTATTAATGTTTACGGTTTTCCGCCTTCCAACAGTGTAGTGGTTAGAACGGGTCAAATGTCGTTACCTTTCCTAACCGTGCATTTAAGCGATGACAATACGGTGGTTAGCGGGTCTTATTTAACCGATGCGGTCCTAACAAGCAAAATCGGTTACGATGCAACCAAACTTGCACCATCCGGTGAAGCCATCAGCATAACCGCAGCGAATCTGCAGGCAGGCGGTCAGCTTGTGTGGAACGCATATACAGGATCTAAGTTATCAGGGGTAAGTCAGTGGCGACATGCGTTAGCAGTGCCTCCAGATGGTACAAACGCGCCCTGTATCCTGTTTGTTGCTGGCTGTAATACCAGCACACGCGTACATGGACGAATCGCTGCAGAGGTTACCGTATCCGCGCGTAAAGGTTCGATTACGGTGACGGGCGTAACCAAATTGCTGGGTTATGTCGAAGAACCCGATTCAACAAATATCGGTAGTCAGGATGCTGCCTGGGGTGTATTAGCTTACAAGAAGGTGAGTGATGGATGGCTTGTTGCGGGACATGTTCCGTACTCCCGTCAGTCTGCAGGGAACCAGAACACCTATCAGTTCCGAGCTGGGCGACAAAACGATGGGAACTGGACAACCATCGCATTTGAAGGTATGTATGCTTACCTACAGACAAGCGGCTATCGCTGGAACGTACATCCGGTGTGGGGAATCGGTTATGTTGATACCGCCGTCTCTACGGTGATGGGTAATGGCGGGCAGGTCTTTAACGCTGTCGGTAATTCCGTTGCGGAATATAAAGCTCTCGCTGTTAAAAACCGTTACATGGTTTCTACGGTCGTTGCTGCTTCCGGTTACGATATCTACATCAACGAGGACATTTCATGTTTGTTTGCCGGTAAGGCCATGACCTTACCTAAAGGCCATTATAACCTAAAAGACTATAATAGTTCACCAGGTAATAAAACATGGTACGTTTCCGTTGTTCCTAATGGCGACCAGTTAGAACTGGAGTTAACCATCTACAAGCAAGAAGATGATAAAGGACAGCGCGTTAATATCGGAACGATTACGACCAGCGATACCCAGATATCTGTCATTAATCTCAATAAGACAACCAAATTAGGTACAGTCACGTTATAAGGACCTCCAGGTTATGTCGACACCAATTACCCTGAAGTACCCCGAGGACTGGACCGGTACACTCGCCAGCAACCACATCGTTGGTGAAGAGCATACCGTTCCACGAACCGAGAATAAATGTTACGCCCTTGATGGCGGACCGTTCTTTACCGAAAGTCTGGTCATCACTGAAAAGCTTACCGGTAAGACACTGGTGCGAGGTGTGGATTATAAGCCCATCTTCTTGTATCAGGACGCTACGCTTTACGCTGGTAAAGAAATCTGTGCAGCCATCGCCATCATCAACGATGATATCGAGGGTACATTAGTTAACGACTATCGTATCATCGGTGGTGTTTACGTAAGTCTTATTGACGCGTTATATCAGGCTATCGAAGAACTCAAACTTGACGATCGTCCGATCAACTGGGACGACATCAAGAACAAACCGGAACTTTATCCGCCTGAACCACACATCCACCACGTTAGCGCGATTTACGGTACCGAACATCTTTGCTTAGCGATCTATTCGTTAAAAGCCGCAATACTTATCGGTGATGCTGCGTCCGATAACCGTCTCTGGGCGGCAATCGATCAGTTACGCAAAGACATGCAAGCAGCGGATAAAGATCTTACCGATCTGCATTACGCACATGCTAACCGTACCGATAACCCGCACGAAGTAACAAAAGCCCAAGTCGGACTAGGTAATGTACAGAACTATCCTACCGCAAACAAGGCGGAGGCAGAAGCCGGTACAGCACCTGACCGATACATGACCGCACAAACGGTTGGATGGGCGATTGCTAAACTGGGTGGGGATCTAGTCGACGCTCACGCTAATCGTAAAGATAACCCGCATAGCGTCACCAAAGCACAGGTTAACCTTGGGAACGTTGATAACTTCCCGACCGCTTCGGATAGCGAGGCGAAGGGCGGAACAGCGAACAACCGTTTCATGACGCCGCTACGTACCGTTGCATCGATTGAGCAGTTCGCATTGATTCCACTTAACGCACATAAAACCGATTACAACAACCCACACAAGGTGACCAAGGCACAGGTGGGGTTAGGTAATGTGCAAGACTATCCGATGGCTTCTGAGGATGAAGCGCGTGCCGGGGTCGCAGCTAACCGATTAATGGCACCGAACACAACCAAAGCGTCCATTGAGACCTTTGCGTTAGTTCCGCTTAATGCACACATCGCCGACAAGAATAACCCGCACCAAGTGTCTAAGGCACAAGTAGGGTTAGGAAGCGTTGAGAACTACCCAACCGCTAACCAAGCTGAGGCGCAAGGTGGTTCTGCAACTAACCGTTACATGACGCCACAGTCTACCAACTGGGCAATTCAGAAATTGGCGGGCGATCTGGTTAACAATCACGCTAACCGTCGAGACAACCCTCACGCTGTTACAAAAGCCCAAGTAGGTTTAGGTAATGTGCAGAACTACGGTATCGCTTCTGACGCACAGGCGCAGCAAGATATCAACACCGTCTATTCTACACCACGTAACGCCCGCCTCGCCGCAACCAACATCATCGATAGTCGTCTGTTCTGGGGTTCTTACAGCGGAAACAAACTGGTCTTCGTTGATGGTAGCGGTGGAACGAGGGTGGGAAGCACCGTGCATGTTACAGGTAATGGCGGTAGCATTCTTACTAGCTTCTATTGGGGTAACTCTGCAGGTGGTGGTAGCGCGTTGTACTTCAACAGCAACATCGATGTTCCTAACGCATACATCCGTTCAGATGAGCGCAGTAAACACGACATCCGTTATCTGAAAGACCATCCGGAATCTTTCAGTGATCGTTTACGTGAAATGGCATACACCGGGCTTGCCCGTTTCCGTCACAACTACGATCCTGATGTTGAGAAGATCGGTGTTATCGCACAGCGTGTTCGAGAACAGTTCCCTGAAATGATCAACGTATCAGATAAAGGACTGTTAAGTCTTGACACCATGGTGTATAGCGGGGTTCTGTTAGGCGGTTGGTACGAACATGATCAACAGCTCCGTGCTTTGCGTGCAATGGTTGAAGAAATTGCACATCACGTGAAAGGAATGAACGGGTAAACCCAGGAACGGCAAGGAAGCCTTACCTTGATACGATACGAGGAGTCAGAAATGAGGCAATTAATCGGTACAGGGGGGGGGGGGTAA
>JACXXQ010000275.1_pt1 | contig 31917 bp, 23 predicted proteins | sample 8621361 | NCBI WGS metagenome assembly JACXXQ01 (sample SAMN15503820, study PRJNA645414) | gut metagenome | isolation source: feces | host: Bos taurus | place: USA | collected 2016 | reverse complement strand
CCCCGCCCGCCTGTCTGTGCCCGGATTCCGAGAGCTACGCCCCCTGTCTGGAACAGCTGATGGAGGACACCTGTGCCCTCTCCCGGGCCTATCAGAACACTGCACGGCGCTGCGGCGGGCGCACCGCCCGACTGCTCAGCAGTCTCCTACCCAGCCTGGGTCAGGACCACCGGCGGCTGTGCGCGGCCTATTTTCTCATCACCGGGGAGCGCTACACCCCCGCCTCTCAGGCCGTTCCCCTGTCCGGAGCCGCTCCCTGGCAGCTGCGCAGTCTCTTTTTGCTGGAGCAGCAGAGGGCCGCCAAACTGTCCGACTACGCCACAGGCACTTCGGGCGCCCCCTGTCTGCGGGAGCTGTTCCGGGAGCTGGAGCACGCCGCCCGGTTGCGGGCAGGGCGCATCCGCGCACTGCTGGAGCAGATGTGACGCACCTTGACTACCCTTCTTCCCCTGGGGTAAACTAAGGAAAACAGGCCCTCGGGCCGGAAAGAGGGTAGCAACATGGCACAGCTGCGGGAGTTTACCTATCCGTCCAGCGACGGCGTCCACACCATCCACGCCCAGGAGTGGGTCCCCCAGGGCCCGCTCTGTGGCGTGGTGCAAATCGTCCACGGAGTTGCGGAGCATATAGGCCGCTATGAGGGGGCTGCCGCTTTTCTGGCAGAGCACGGCTATCTGGTGTGCGGCGAGGACCACCTGGGCCACGGCAAGACTGCCGGTCCGAGCGAGGAGGGCTTTTTCGGGGAGAAGGACGGCTGGTCCATGGTGACCCGTGACGTGGCCGCCCTGCGAAAGCTCCAGGGGGAGAAGTACCCGGATCAGCCCTACTTCCTTCTGGGCCACTCCATGGGCTCCTTCCTTACCCGCACCTACCTCATCAACTACCCCGGCACCCTCACCGGGGTCATTCTGTCCGGCACCGGACAGGAGAGCGCTCCCCTGGTTGCCCTGGGCAAGTGGCTGGCCGGGGTGGAGCGCCGCCGCCTGGGGCACCGGGGGATCAGCCCCCTGGTGGACAAGCTATCTTTGGGGGCCTACAACCGGAAATTCGCCCCCAACCGCACCGGGGCGGACTGGATCTCCAGGGATGAGACCCAGGTGGATGCCTACCTGGCCGATCCCTACTGCCAGTATCAGTCCACCGTGTCCATGTTTGAGGCCATGATGGGCGGCCTTCAGTATATCGCAAAAAAGGAGAACCTGGCCCGTATGGACCCCAGCACCCCGGTGTACTTCTTCTCCGGCGACCAGGACCCGGTGGGCGGCATGGGCAAGGGGGTAAAAAAAGTAGTGGAGATGTTCCGCCAGGCCGGGTGCCGGGACGTGACGCTCCGCCTCTACCCCGGCGGCCGCCACGAAATGTTCCATGAGCTCAATGCCCCGGAGGTGCTGGACGACCTGCTCTCCTGGCTAGAGGAACACCGCGGAAACGCTTGACGGAGCTCGCCCTCCGGTTTACAATCGGAGGGAAGAAACAAAGGAGGGGTTTTCGTGACCTATCAGGAAGTTCTGGCCGCCGCCCGCACCTGCAGCGGCCCCTATTGCAAGGCCTGTCCGGTGTGCAACGGCAAGGCCTGCGGCAGCACCATGCCCGGCCCCGGCTCCAAGGGCACCGGCACCGTGGCGGTGCGCAACTACCAGGCCTGGCAGGAGATCTGCCTCAACATGGACACCATCTGTGAAAACGGCCCGGTGGACACCAAATTCAACTTTTTTGGTCAGGAGTACAACCTGCCCGTCTTTGCTGGCCCGGTGGGCGCGGTAAACCTCCATTACGGGGACAAGTACAACGACCTGGAGTACAACAACATCCTGGTTCCCGCCTGCGCCCAGGCCGGCATCGCCGCCTTCACCGGCGACGGCACCAATCCTGAGGTCTTCACCGCGGCGGCCGCCGCCATCGGCGCCAACGGCGGCAAGGGCATCCCCACCGTGAAGCCCTGGGACCGGGACACCCTGTATGCCAAGCTGGACGCCGCCAAGGCCTCCGGCGCCAAGGTATTCGCCATGGACATCGACGCGGCGGGCCTGCCCTTCCTGAAGGGCCTCAATCCCCCCGCCGGCTCCAAGACAGTCTCCGAGCTGCGGGAGATCATCGAGTACGTAAAGGTGCCCTTTATCATCAAGGGCATTATGACCGTCAAGGGCGCCCAGAAGGCGCTGGAGGCGGGAGCCGCCGGCATCGTGGTCTCCAACCACGGCGGCCGCGTTCAGGACGGCGTCCCTGCCACCGCCAGTGTGCTGCCCGCCATCACCCAGGCCGTGAAGGGCCAGATGGTGGTGCTGGTGGACGGCGGCATCCGTACCGGCGTGGATGTGTGCAAGGCTCTGGCTCTGGGCGCTGACGCCTGCATCCTGGCCCGGCCCTATGTCACCGCCGTCTACGGCGGCCAGGCCGAGGGCGTGAAGGTGCTCACCGACAAGCTCAAGGGCGAGCTCCAGGACACCATGGCCATGTGCGGAGTCCATAGCCTGAGTGAGATCTCCGGCGATATGATCTTCCGGGGCTGATCGCCCCTCCTTTTACCGGCGCGGGATTCCCCGCGCCGGTTTTTTTGCCCCTTTGGTTGACATTGTAGACCAGCCGGGATATAATAGGTCTACAAAGTAAACCAGTATAGGAGGAGACGGAATGGAACAGACGCTCACCCACAGCGAGTGGTATGTGATGGACTGCCTGTGGCAGCACAGTCCCAGCACCGTGATGGAGCTGGTCACCGCCCTGCACGAAAAGGTTGGCTGGGCCAAGAGCACCACCATTACCACCCTGCGGCGCATGGAGGACAAGGGTCTGGTGACGGTGGAGATACATGGCCGCACCAAGTACTACACCCCCGCCCTGGAGCGGGATAAGGCGGTGCGCCGGGAGACCCGCTCCTTTCTGGACCGGGTATACCAGGGCAGCGTGGGGCTGATGGTATCTGCCATGGCCCAGGAGAAAACCCTCAGCCAAGAGGAAATCGATGCCCTGTATGCCATTTTGAAGGAGGCGGAGAAGCAATGAACACCCTGCTGCAATGGTTTGTGACCGCGTCGGTACTCATTTTGGCGGTGCTGGCTCTGCGCCGTCTGCTGGGCGGGCGCATCTCTCCCCGGGTGAAGTACGCCCTGTGGGGAGTGGTGCTGCTGCGGCTGCTGCTACCCTTCCAGATCCCCATGCCCAACCTGCCCACAGCGGCGGACCTGACTCCGGAGCCCACCTCCCTCACCCAGACCACCATCCCCATTCTGCCCTCCTCCTACTCCATGGAGGAAGTGGAGGCGGGACAGGCCCCCAACCTGTATCTCAACGACCAGGGACAGGTCCACACCGCCAACAGCACCGGGACGGTAAAGCCCTCCGCCGACGGACAGCGGGCGGTGTTTTCCCCGGTGTGGCTCTCCCCCGCCCAGCTTCTGCTGGGGGTGTGGGGTGCAGGCGCGGTCATCCTCGCCCTGGTGCTGCTGAGCTCCAACCTGCGCTTTTCTGCAAAGCTGCGCCGCAGGAGAACTTCTCTGGACCTGGACGATTGCCCACTGCCGGTGTATATCGTGGAATCGCTGCCCTCCCCCTGCCTGTTTGGGCTCTTCCGCCCCTGCATCTATCTCACACCCCAGCTGACGTTAGACTCTCCCACCCGCGCCCATGTTCTGGCCCATGAGCTGACCCACTACCGCCAAAAGGACCACATCTGGTCCGCCCTGCGGTGTTTGGCTCTGGCACTGCACTGGTATAACCCCCTGGTGTGGCTGGCGGTATATCTGTCCAAGCGGGATGGGGAGCTCTCCTGCGACGCCGGGGCAGTCAAGGCCCTGGGAGATGAGGAACGCATCCCTTACGGCCGCACTCTGGTCTCTCTGGTTGCTCAGCGGAGCCTGCGTCCAGAGGATCTGCTGTCCTGCTCCACCTCCATGGTGGAGGGGAAGGGGAGCATCCAGGAGCGCATCGCCCAGCTGGTCAAGCACCCGAAGGCCAAAAAGACGGCCCTCGCTGCGGCAGTGGTCCTGCTGGCCCTGGCGGCGGTATTTACCTTTGGAGGCAGTCAAAACCAGCCGGAGGATGTCAGCCAAGACGGCGATACCTCCTATTGGGATCAGGTTGAAAATGCTCAATCTATCCGGTATTCTCCCCCTCTTTACTCCAGCGCAGCTTTCCCGGATGCGATTGCCGATGCAGATCTTTTGCAGGAAGCAAAAACACTGCTGAGTCAGGCCAAAGCCCCTGATTCTTCCACGCTGGATGCCGACTGGACAGAGCCGCTTTTTTCTGCCTCTACCATTGCTCTGGTGAACCCGGATAACAGCATGTCCCGCTATTACCTGTGCACCTTGGATGGGCGCGACTACCTGGTCTCGCCTGCCCAACTGGATGCAGAGAAATACACCCCGGTGGCGGTCTTTTCCTGGGATGCGGGCACAGTGGAAATTGCCCTTGCTGATTTGGCCCGGCAGCAAAGCGAGCGCAATGCCGCAGTCTCCTCGGAGGATGCGTCCTCCTCCACTCCTGTCACCGCGCATATGGTCGACCAGGCACAGCGCCTTCAGAACCTGGAGCCGGACCAAATCCAGTCTGTCTACGGCGGTCCCTACCAAAAAGACTCCGACTTAGCCAATTCCATCTTAACAACCCTCAAGGAGGAGGCAAACAATCTGATTCCCACTCCGGAGCCCCAGCTGTACGACCTCTACTCCCTCTGGGAGGTCTATCTCCAGGTCGACGAGGAGAATTTTTGGGAGCTCAGTGCTGGAACCGTACCTTCCATTGTGGCCGTGCGCATCGACCAGGATACGATTTATTTCCAGGCCCCAAAACTCTATGACCTGATCCGCCAGTGGTGGACACCGCCGGAAAACGCTATCACGGTCACCACTCCTGCTGTCCTCCAGACCATGGATCAAGTGCTGTCGGAGGAAAAAGTAACCTTGCAGAGCTCCTCGGATAATCCTACGGTCGACTCGCCTGCTCAGCTCACTGCCCTCCAACGTCTCGCAACCTTTGATAATCAGACCGACGGGAGCACGGTGAACATCTATGGCTACGATTTCGGCTTTGCACTAGATGATCTGTCCAATATCTCCTGGACAGGCGACGCCTGGGTTGACGGGCAAATGCTCTACCACCCGGACAGCACCTATCACCACCTGATCACCGTGGAGCAAAATGGAAAAGTTGCCCAGTATGTCACCACAACCAACGACTTTCCCCTGGACCCGGAGAGCTATGCAGCTTCTACACAATCTCAACTCTCCCTGGGTGAATACGCAGCCCTCCTGCTGGGCTTGAAAGGCTGACAGCCTGCAAGGATCCCCGGCGGCATCGTGCCGCCGGGGGTTTTTTGTGCATTCCGCCAATTTACTTTTTTACTTTATTTCATCAAGAATTGTTCTTCCAAGGCAGAAATGCACAATTTCTGACCGTTAAAACGGCGTATTTCCTCCCTTTCCGCGCGTTAAGAAAGCGTTAAAATCGTTGTTTTTTCCTCCTTGGGGAAGTATCATAAGTAACGATCCAAATCGGTTCAATTTAGAATTTAGAATGCATGTCAGGAGCTTTTTTCATATGAGTCTGCGCATCGGAATCGACATCGGCTCCACCACGGTTAAAGTGGTGGTGCTGGATGAACAAAATAAGCTGCTGTTCCGCTCCTACGAGCGGCACTACTCCAAGACCCGTGAGCGTGCCTGCGAGACCTTACACTCCATCCAGGAGATGCTCCGGGGCAAGCAGGTAAAGCTGGTCATCACCGGCTCGGCCGGCTTGGGCGTGGCCAACGCCTCGGGCATCGACTTTGTCCAGGAGGTCTACGCCACCGCCGCTGCCGTCAATACATATATCCCCGACACCGACGCTGTCATTGAGCTGGGCGGCGAGGATGCCAAGATCATCTTCTTCGGCGGAGCGCTGGAGGAACGAATGAACGGCTCCTGCGCCGGCGGCACCGGCGCCTTCATCGACCAGATGGCCACCCTGATGAACGTCACGGTGAACGAGCTGGATGAGCTGTCTTTGAAACACGAGAAGATCTACCCCATCGCCTCCCGCTGCGGCGTGTTCGCCAAGAGCGACATCCAGCCCATCCTGAACCAGGGCGGCCGGAAAGAGGACGTGGCCGCCTCCATCTTCCAGGCGGTGGTGGATCAGACGGTGGCCGGCCTGACCCAAGGCCGGGAGCTCAAGGGCAAGATCGTCTTCCTGGGCGGTCCCCTCCACTTCCTCATGGGCCTGCGGCAGCGCTTTGTGGAGACTCTGAAGCTGGACGAGGCGCACGCCATCTTCCCCGAAGACGGCGACTGCTTTGCCGCCATGGGCGCGGCCCTGTGTGCTACCGACTATGAGCCCATTCTCTTTGAGGACGCCCTGAAAAAGCTGGAGGAGAGCGTGGACACCACCACCCTGGTGGACACCATGCCCCCCCTGTTCCAGGACGTGACCGAGTACGGCGCCTTCTGCGCCCGGCACAACGCCAAGCGCCCCCCCGAGGTGGACATCAAGACCTATGAAGGTCCTGCCTGGCTGGGCATCGACGCAGGCTCCACCACCACCAAGCTGGCCCTCATCACCGAGGACGGCGGCCTGCTGTACACCTATTATCAGTCCAACCAGGGCAACCCCGTCTCGGTCGTTCTTCCCCAACTGAAGCAGATCTACCAGCTGTGCGGCGACCGCATTGAGATCAAGGGCGCGGCCGTCACCGGCTACGGCGAGGACCTCATCAAAAACGCCTTCAACTGTGACCTTGGCCTGGTGGAGACGGTGGCCCACTACAAAGCCGCCGCCCACTTCAACCCCGACGTAGACTTCATCATCGACATCGGCGGCCAGGACATGAAGTGCTTTAAGATCCGCAACGGCGCGGTGGACTCCATCATGCTCAACGAGGCCTGCTCCTCCGGCTGCGGCTCCTTTATTGAGACCTTCGCCAAGGCCCTGGGCTACTCCATCGCCGACTTTGCCAAGCTGGGCCTGTTTGCCCAGCACCCGGTCAATCTGGGCTCCCGCTGCACCGTATTTATGAACTCCAGTGTCAAGCAGGCCCAGAAGGACGGCGCCAGCGTGGAGGACATCTCTGCAGGCCTGTCCACCTCCATCGTCAAGAACGCCATCTACAAGGTCATCCGGGCTGCCAGTGCCGATGACCTGGGCAAGCACATCGTGGTCCAGGGCGGCACCTTCCACAACGACGCGGTGCTCCGGGCCTTTGAGCAGGAGCTGGGACGGGACGTGACCCGCCCCACCATCTCGGGCATCATGGGCGCCTTCGGCGCCGCTCTGGCCGCCCGAGACCTGCATCTGGAAAAGAGCGGCATTCTCTCCGCCAAGGCCCTGGAGAAATTCACCCACGTGGCCAAGCCCGCCACCTGCGGCCTGTGCACCAACCACTGCTCCCTCACCATCAACACCTTTGACGGTGGGCGGCGCTTTGTCTCGGGCAACCGCTGCTCCCGTCCCCTGGGCGAGGAGCCCAGCCACCTGCCCGACCTGATGCGTTACAAATACGGAAAGCTCCGTGCCCTCCATGGCAAGGGGCAGGGCAACGGCTCCCGGGGCAAGATCGGCATCCCCTTCGGCCTGAACATGTACGAGAACCTGCCCTTCTGGTTTGAGCTGTTCACCCGCCTGAACTTTGAGGTGGTCCTCTCCCCTGAGTCCTCCCGCAAGCTCTATTTGAAGGGCCAGCGCACCATCCCCTCCGACACCGTGTGCTATCCCGCCAAGCTCCTCCACGGTCACGTGGAGGCCCTGGTAGAGGCAGGTGTGGACGCCATCTTCTATCCCTGCATGCCCTACAACTTCAACGAGGGCGTCAGCGACAACAACTACAACTGTCCCGTGGTGGCCTACTACCCCGAGCTGCTGGCCGCCAACGTGCCCAACCTGAAAAAGGTGCGCTACTTAAACCCCTACTTCGGCCTGCACCGTCCCAAGGACTTTGAGCGCAAGGCCAGCGAGTGGTTCTTCAACGAGTTCCAGGTGCCCAAGCGTGAGACCGTGGCCGCCGCCAAGGCCGCCTACGCCGCCTACGACGCCTACAAGGAAGATCTCCGCGCCACCGGCCGCGCCTACATCGAGCAGGCCCGTGCCGAGGACCGGCCCATCCTGGTGGTGGCCGGACGGCCCTACCACATGGACCCGGAGATCAACCACGGCATCAACGACCTCATTACCTCCTTCGGCTTCATCCTCATCACTGAGGATGCGGTAGCCTACCTGGAGGATAAGGCTCCCCGCCATGTGCTCAACCAGTGGACCTACCACGCCCGCATGTACAACGCGGCCCGGTACGTGTGCACCCAGGAGGACATGGAGCTTATTCAGTTGGTCTCCTTTGGCTGCGGCATCGACGCCATCACCGGCGACGAGATGCGCTCCATTCTGGAACAGGGCGGCAAGCTCTACACCCAGCTGAAGATCGACGATATCAGCAACCTGGGCGCGGTCAAGATCCGTATCCGGTCCCTGATGGCCGCCATCGAGGCCCGCAAGGCCCAGTAACCCCACTGTTTCAACGTAAAATACGTTTTCATGTAGAAAGGAAACATCTCTATGGCTAAGCTTGTGTATGATGAAACCGGCCGTCTGCTCTTTACGAAGGAGATGAAGGAGGAGTACACCCTTCTGATGCCCCAGATGCTCCCCGTCCACTTTGGCATGATGCAAAAGCTCCTGCAGAATCAGGGCTACAAAGTGGATATGCTCACCACCAACCACCGCGGGATCGTGGACGAGGGCCTCAAGTACGTCCACAACGACACCTGCTACCCCGCCCTGCTGGTCATCGGCCAGCTCATCGATGCGGTGAAGCACGGCGGCTACGACCCCCACAAGGTGGGCCTGCTCATCACCCAGACCGGCGGCGGCTGCCGGGCCAGCAACTACATCCACCTGCTGCGCAAGGCCCTGGAGAAGGCCGACATGGCCTACATCCCCGTGGTCTCCGTCAACCTGTCCGGCCTGGAGAAGAATCCCGGCTTCAACCTGACCCTGCCCTTTATCCGCAAGGCGGTGTACGCCATGATGTACGGTGATATCATCGTCAACGTGGCCAACCAGGTGCGCCCCTACGAGGTCAATGCCGGCGAGACCGACGCCATGATCGAGGCCTGGTCCCACCAACTGGTCAACGGCTTTGAGCAGGGTAAGGGCATGAGCCGCGCCCAGATGCGCAAAATTTTTGCCGATATCTGCGATGACTTTGCCTCCATCCCCGTTCAGGGCGAGCCCAAGATCCGGGTAGGCATCGTGGGCGAGATCTACGTGAAGTTTGCCCCTCTGGGCAACAACAATCTGGAGAAGTTCCTGCTCAGCGAGGGCGTGGAGCCTGTGGTGCCCGGCCTCACCGACTTCATCATCTTCAAGATCTACAACCGCGTCTCCGACGTGGACCTGTACGGCGGCAAGTGGATCAAGAAGGCGGCCTGCAAGGCCTTTATGTCCTACATTGAGGGCTGCCAGAAGGATATGATCCAGGCTCTGGAGAACTCCCACCGCTTCCGCGCCCCCGGCACCTTCCAGGATCTGCACAAGCTGGTCCACGGCTACCTGGGTGACGGCAACAAGATGGGCGAGGGCTGGCTGCTCACCGCCGAGATGCTGGAGCTCATCCACTCCGGCACCAACAACATCGTCTGCACCCAGCCCTTCGGCTGCCTGCCCAACCACATCGTGGGCAAGGGCATGATCCGCAAGCTGAAGGATGACTACCCCACCAGCAACATCGTGGCCATCGACTACGATCCCGGCGCCACCAAGATCAACCAGGAAAACCGCATCAAGCTCATGCTGGCCAACGCCAAGGGTCTCTCCCACCAGGAGAGCGCCGCGCCCCGTGCCGCCGCCCAGGAGGGCAGCTGCACCCTTACCCACGCCGGCGCCCACGCTTGATTTGTTCTTAAACTTCAAAACGGCAGACCGCAAGCGGTCTGCCGTTTTTTTGCCTCTCTCCGGCCCTGAGAAGCCCTCTCACGCCCTTGACGGTCCAGGGGTATTCTGATATACTGAGGCACAAGACAGCGCCATCCGTGCCCACGGGCCCGTCGATCCCCACGGATGGATATTTCAGTTGGTAACACGGGCTCCCAGGGGGGAGCACGTGTTTTTTTATTCAAAAGAAAGGAACGAGATCTCATGGAACAACACAACAACATCCTGGGCACCATGCCGGTGCGGAAGCTGGTGCTTACCATGTCCTCGCCCATCATGCTCTCCATGCTCATGGGTGCCATCTACAACCTGGTGGACAGCATCTATGTGGCTCAGGTCAGCGATCTGGACTTTCTGGCTCTGTCCTACGCCTATCCGGTGCAGCTGATGATCGTAGCCTTCTGCGCCGGCCTGGGAGTGGGATTCAACGCCATTCTGGCCAAGCGCCTGGGAGAAGGCCGCCTGGAGGATGCAGTAAATGCGGCCTGCCACGGCTTTTTGCTCTACGGCGCGGTCTGGCTGCTGGCTCTTATCTTTGCCCTGGTGGGCTGTACTCCCTTCTTCCAAAGCTGCTCGGACAATCCGGTGGTGGTTCAGTCGGGCATTGCCTATCTCACCATCTGCTGCGGACTGTCCATCGGCCTTTGCATGCAGTTTCTCTGTGAACGTATTCTCCAATCCACCGGCCACCCCGCTGGATTTATGATCGTTCAGGGCTCGGGCGCGCTGCTGAACATCGTGCTGGATCCCATCTTTATCTTTATCTTTGACATGGGTGTGGTAGGCGCCGCGGTGGCCACCGTGATCGGACAGATTTCCGGCGCCTGCATCGGCTTTTTTCTTCTGTGGCGCCTTCGCCGCAGCTTTCCCATCTCTCCCCGCCGCTTCCACTTCTCTCCCCCGCTTACCGGTGAGATCCTGCGCATTGCCGCCCCAGCCATCGTCATGCAGTCTCTCTCCAGCTTTATGACGCTGGGGCTCAACCAGATCATGAACCTGTGGTCGGAGACCGGGGTATTCGTCCTGGGGGTCTACTTCAAGATTCAGTCCTTTGTGTTCATGCCCATCTTCGGCGTGAACAGCGGCCTCATCCCCATCATCAGCTACAACTACGGTGCGAAAGACGCTCCGCGCATTTCCCAGTCCATTCGCTTCGGACTTCAGCTGGGGGTGTGCACCGGTCTGGCCGGTACGGCAATCCTTTCGCTGGCCGCTTCCCCTCTGCTGCGCTGGTGCTTCCAGGCGCCGGAGGAGGCCGTTCAGATGGGTGTACCTGCCCTGCGGATGACCGCCCTGGCTTTCGCCGTAGCTTCCGTGAGCATTGTCCTCTCCGCCGCCTTCCAGTCCCTGGACCGCAGCAGCTGCTCGCTGCTGGTCTCCCTGCTGCGCCAAATCATTTTCCTGCTCCCCATCGCCCTGCTTCTCATCCGTGTGAAGCCGGAGCTGGTGTGGCTGTGCTTCCTTCTCGCTGAGCTGCTCACCGTGGCCATTGCCATTCCCCTCTACCGCAGGACTGTAGTTCCTCGCATCCGCGCCCTGGAAGGGTAAAAAAGAGCGCAAAAAAGCTGTCCCCCGTTGGGGGACAGCTTTTTTCATTTTAAATCATCTTGACGGTGTAATACACCAGCAGAGCAAACAGCCAGGCCACCATGGCATACAGCAGGTAGTAAGCCATAGAACCGCCCACAAAGGCGGCCAGGGCGATCACCACCAGGCTGACCACAAAGCTGAGGAAAATCAGGGAGTAGTTGGCCTCAGCGGGGAGCAGACGGGCTTTGCCCTTGCCCAGCTGGAACAGGCCGTTCTTCTTCTTGAGCAAAAACAGACCCAGAGTCAGCAGCACCAGCACGACCACCACCAGGATGGTGTACAGGCCCAGAGGGCTGGCGTGGCGCACAAACCACAGGCCCAGCAGGCCCAGACCGCTGATCACAGCGGAGAAGAAGAATTCACGCTGATAGAGATAATACACCAGAGCCAGAGCAGCCCAGGCAGGAACCATCCAGAACATCATCCGCAAACCGGCGTCCCGGAAGTTCAGGATCACATGGCTGCACAGCAGCAGCCCGCCGGCCGCAATAGCCAGCACACCGGGCAGCACCGCATTTCCGTCCTTGGACAGCTGAACCAGCATCCAAACCACACAGACAACCAAAGCAGCCAGGCTGACCCACCGCAGACCGACCAGTGCGGCCTGAATCGCCAAAACCCGATTGATGGACTCAGTACTCGTATTGTAGTTAATGTAGTAACGATTTACCAGTACCAGCAAAAATTCCAGAACGATGGCCACGCCCACCCAGATCAGAGCCTTATTCAGAGCTCGGTCCTCCTGGTGGCGGCGGGCCTCTCTCTCATTTCTATCCATGTGTTTTGATTCTCCTTGCCTAACAGGGCAAAGTGCCCTTAATCCAAAGAAAGCAAGTTGCCTTGCTTTCCATAATGCACGTTAGTTATCCAGTCGATTTATTATTTTACCAGAAGTCCTTATTTTTTGCAACACAAAAAAAGAAAAAAACGCTTGGATTCCGCACTTTCGGCAAAAAAATCGATTTTTTAAAGAATCCGCCCCATTTTTCTTGAAAACAGGATGGGAAACTATGCACTTCCACAGTTTCCCATCCCGAAAATTCAATATAGACCTGTTTTTGGATCAGTTGGCGCTTCCGAACTCGTTGAAGAAGCGGTCGTGGATGGCCTGAACAGCCCGGTCAGCCTCCCGCTCATCCACCAGGACGGAGACCTTGATCTCGCTGGTGGAGATCATGTTAATGTTGACTCCGGCGGAGGAGAGGGCCTCAAACATCTTGCAGGCCACACCGGCGTTGTTCACCATGCCGGCGCCCACGATGGACACCTTAGCCACCTGGTTGTTGACTTCAATGGCCTTAAAGCCGATGTAATCCTTGTTCTTCTCCAGGATCTTCTGGGCCTCCTCGCTGTCGCCGCGGGCCACGGTGAAGCTGATGTCCTTGCTCTCATCCCGGCCGATGGACTGGAGAATGATGTCTACGTTGATGTTCTTCTTAGCCAGCAGAGAGAAGATCTTAAAGGCGATGCCGGGCTCGTCAGCCAGGCCGATGAGGGCCAGGCGGGCCACATTCTTATCCTTCGCAACGCCGCTGACGTGAGTCTTTTCCATGGTTTTGACAACCTCCTTGACTTTTGTACCGGGATTTCCCGTGAGACTGGAGAGAACCTCCAGATTGACGTTATAGCGCTTGGCCATCTCCACAGAGCGGTTGTGAAGCACCTGGGCGCCCAGGCTGGCCAGCTCCAGCATCTCATCAAAGGTGATCTCCTCCAGCTTCTTGGCGCCCTTGACCAGGCGGGGATCGGCGGTGTACACGCCGTCCACGTCGGTATAGATCTGGCACAGGTCAGCATGGAGGGCGGCGGCTAGCGCCACAGCGGAGGTATCAGAGCCGCCGCGGCCCAGAGTGGTGATGTCGCCGTACTTGTTGATGCCCTGGAATCCAGCCACCAGAACGATCTTCTTCTTATCCAGCTCATTCTGGATGCGCTCGGTCTGGATGCGCTTGATCCGGGCGCTGCTGTAAGCCGAGTCGGTGTTCACACCGGCCTGCCAGCCGGTGAGAGAGATGACCTGGTAGCCCATGGCCTCGATGGCCATGGCGCACAGAGCGATGGAGATCTGCTCGCCGGAGGACAGGAGCATATCCATCTCCCGCTTGGACGGGTGACGGTTGATCTCCTGGGCCTTCTCGATGAGATCGTCGGTGGTGTCGCCCTGGGCAGAGAGCACCACCACTACGCTGTGGCCCTTGCGGTAGGTCTCGGTGATGATCCGGGCGACGTTGCGCACCCGGTCCGCGTTGGCGACGGAGCTGCCGCCAAATTTTTGTACAATCAGTGCCATATATTCTATCCCTCCAAGGTTGATGAAATCACAGGACTGCCCTGTATTCTATGCGCACGCTTACAGTACGCGGAACACCGAGCAGGTCTCCACCCCCGCCAGACGATCCATGAGCTGAGGATAGGTCATGGGCTGGGTGAGGAATGCGGCCTCCTGAGCGGGGGCGCCGCTGCGGGCCAGAGGCAGGATCTCTCCGCAGGCCAGACGGGCCTGGTCCATGGAGAGGTTGGCCCGGACATACCACCGGGAGGTCAGCGAATCGCTGGAGACCACCAGGTCCTCGCTGCCGGGACCCCACTGGTTGCCGCGGTCCCGCTTGGGGTCCCGGGCAATGTCGATGACGTCGGCCACCACAGCGGAGGCGGTGGGCAGCTTGCCGGCGCCGCGGCCGTAGAACATCACGTCGCCCACGGCGTTGCCGGTGACGGCGATGGCGTTGAACACGTCCTCCACGCCGGCCAGAGGATTCTCACAGGAGACCAGGTGGGGGGCCACAAAGGCACACACCTTGCCCTCAGGCTCCCGCAGGCAGCGGCCCAGGAGCTTGATCTTATAGCCGCAGGAATCAGCGTAAGCCACGTCAGCCAGGGTCACCTCCCGGATGCCCTGGGTGGGCACCTGCTGGGGGTAGACGTGCTGGCCGCAGGCCAGAGCGGACAGGATGCAGATCTTGCGGCAGGCGTCGTGACCGTCCACGTCGGCGGTGGGGTCCTTCTCGGCGTAGCCGTTGTCCTGGGCCTCCTTGAGAGCCTGCTCAAAGGTGAGACCCGCCTTGATCATGCGGGTGAGGATATAGTTGGTGGTGCCGTTGAGGATGCCGGTGATCTGCTCCACCTCGTTGGCAGCCAGGCAGTTGGTCAGGGGGCGCAGGATGGGGATACCGCCGCCCACGCTGGCCTCAAAGAGATAGCTGACTCCGTTGGCCTTGGCCAGCTGCAGCAGCTCGTAGCCGTGGGTGGCCACCAGCTCCTTGTTGGAGGAGACCACGCTCTTGCCCGCCTTCAGGGCGCGGGTGGTGAACTCCAGAGCCACCTTGGCTCCGCCGATGGTCTCCACCACCACGTCCACCTCGGGGTCGTTCTCAATGATGGAAAAGTCCTTCACGAAGCAGTCCTTAAAGGGGCTGTCGGGGAAATCCCGCACGTCCAGGATGTATTTGACCTGGATCTCGCCGCCGGAGCGCCGGGCAATGCCCTGGCTGTTCTTACTGAGCACCTCGGCCACGCCGGAACCGACGGTGCCGAAGCCTAGAATCGCTACCTTTGTCATTCCAACTCACCTCATAAAAAACACAGAGTTTCTTTCTTAACCGGCCAGAACCTCACAGCGGATCACGCCGGTGCTGTCCGCGGCGGCCTGGAGCATATCCTCCAGGCTCAGGTGCATCTGAGAGGTCTCAGCCGTAATGGTCACCACAGCACAGCCGTTGACGGGGATATTCTGATTGATGGTCAGAATATTCATCCCTGTGCCGGCCAGTACGTTGAGCAGTCCCGAGAGTACCCCCGGCTCATCCCGCAGCATGGTCTGGAACGTGACGATCCGTCCATGGAGCATATCCTGAAATGGCCGTACCGCATCTTTGTATTTGTAAAAGGCGCTGCGGCTGATGCCTACGGCATGCGCCGCGCCGTTCACTGTGGTCTCCTCCCCGGTCTCCAGCAGCCGCTTGGCCTGAGCCACCTTGCGGAAGATCTCCGGCATGGAAGACGCCTGAACGATAAAATAGCCCTCGGATTGATTCACCTTCTGTTCCTCCGTCCCCTTGTCCGTGTGTCGTGGTCATTTGTACTTGCGATGTGGTCTATTTTAGCACACCAAAGTCCGGGATGCAATGGGCAGGCGGTCAATCAACCGATCAATTTTTCACTGGTCCGCCCTGCTGTTATTCGTCATTTTCCACAATTTTTCGTGTGGCCATGCACTGACGCAAAGAGAAGGGCCGCCTGCGGCGGCCCTCTCCTCGGTGGTGATCACTATCTTACGGAGTTGGTTACATTCTCCGGCTGGCTGGTTTCTCCTCCGCCGCCCTCCTGAGAGCCGCCCTCCGGATCGGTCGGTTCCTCCCCGCCGTCGGGGTTCTCCGGGTTCTCAGGGTTGGAAGGATCATCGGGATCGGTGGTTTCTCCTCCTTCCGGAGGCACCACTGCCTCGCCGGTGTGGACGGTACACACGCCTACGTTAGGCAAGTTGGAGTAGAAATACTGGCTGTCTTCCGCCCAGGCGCCGCCCACGCTCTCCCGATCCAGGTTGAGGTAGGCATAGGTGCGGATGCTGATCTCGGGACAGTAGGGACCGGCCAGATGGTAGCTGCCGGTGAACGCTCCGTTCTCATCCAGCACCGGATCATCCACGCAGACCCGGACCAGAGAGTTGGAGCCCTCCTCCAGAGAGTGGCAGGAACACGACGTGGAAGGCGCGTCCTCAGCCATCACATAGCCGGTGGCCACCCGGGATCCCCGGGGATCGGCCTGACAGGCAGAGGTGGCCAGGCCGCCGCAGTCCTTACAATAAGAGACCTGCACCAGGCCGCTGGGCTTGCTGAATCCGGTGTTTTCCAGCCCGTCATGGATGGGAGACATGACCTTTTTCCACAGCTGGGCCGCCGGGTTGCCCGAAGAGGGCACACGCTCGTTGTACTCATAGCCCACCCACACCGCAGCGGTGTAGTGGGGGGTGTAGCCTACGAACCAGCGGTCAAACTTACTGTCGGTGGTACCCGTCTTACCGGCAACGGACATGCCGCTGATCCGAGCCTCGGTACCGCCGCCGTTCTGCACCACATTCTGCAGCATGGTGTTCATATAATAGGCTGTGGACTCCTTGATGGCAGTCTCGTCCTCCCGGCTGTTGTCCAGGATCACATTGCCGTCGCTGTCCTCCACCTTGGTGTAGGTGCGGGCCTCCCGGTAGATGCCGTTCTCGGGGAACACGGCAAAGGCGTTGGCCATCTGCCGGGTGGTGACGCCGTCGGTCAGACCGCCCATGGCCAGAGGAGCCAGGTTAATGTCGCTTTGCATCTGTCCATTGACCATCCGGCCGCTCTCCAGGTTCAGATGGAAGTGCTGGGTGGCAAATTCATAGGACTTGGCCGGGGTGACCATCGCTATGGTCCGCACGGCCACGGTGTTGCAGGACCACTGCAGCGCCTCGGTTACGGTCACCTGGCCACGGTAGCGGCCGTCTACGTTCACCGGCCAGGCCTTGCCGTCCAGCACCTGATAGGGGTAGTCGGGCAGCACCGAAATGGGGCTGAGCAGTCCCATCTCCATGGCAGGGGCATAGGCGGTCAAGGGTTTAATGGAAGAACCAGGCTGGCGCAGAGCACCGGTGGCCAGGTTGGTACCGCGGTTGATGGTCTTTTCTCCGATACGGCCCACCAGACCGGCAATGTCGCCGGTGGAGTTATCAATGATGGTAATGGCCGACTGGAGCTGCTGGCCTGTTTTGGAAGAGGTGTAGTTCAGGTTGGAGCGGTCATAGTAGATGGCCTCCGCCGCCGCCTGGACCTGGGGGTCCACACAGGTGTAGATGCGCAGGCCGCCGTTGGAGAGCATCTGGCTGACATACTGGCTGGAGTAGCCGTACTCCTCCTTCAGGTCATTCATCACATCGGTGATGACCTGCTCCTCATACCAGGAGTAGATATCCGAGGTACTCTGGCCGGACTCGGAATTGCTGCCCACAAAGGCCAGCTCCTGTGCCACCGCCTCGTCGTACTCCTGCTGGGAGATCTTACCCTGTTCCAGCATCTGGCCCAGAATGACCTCCTGGCGGTACTTGTTCCACTGCACCGCACTCCACATCTCGCCATTGCTGTTTTCCACTTGGGCGGTGGAATAAGGACCATACTTGGAGGGGTTGTTGGTGATGCCGATGAGGCTGGCGCACTCGGCCAAAGTCAGATCGGACACCGACTTGCCAAAGTACTTTTCGGCCGCCGCGCCCACGCCCTCACAGCCGCTGCCCAGAGGGATCACGTTGAGGTAGAGCTCCAGAATATCCTCTTTTTCATAGTGGGAGTCTACATACAGGGCGCGGAAGATCTCGGTGATCTTTCGCTTGACGGTGGTCTCGTTATAATCGGTCAGGTTTTTAATGAGCTGCTGGGTGATGGTGGAGCCGCCCTGGATATCGCCGCCGGTAAACATGCTCACCACCGCCTGGGTGGTACGCCACCAGTCCACGCCGTTGTGCTTCCAGAACCGGCGGTCCTCGATGGCCACGGCGGCATCCTTGAGGTACTGGGGCATATCCTCATAGTCCACCCACTGGGAGTTGGTGACGCTGAGTACCTGGCGCAGCTCTTTATACTCTCCGGTACTCTTGTCCTGATAGTACATCACACTGTTCTCGTCCACATTGAAGCTGGAGAGATCCATGTTGGCCTGAGGGAGAATCACGTTGACGATATACACTGCCGCAAAGCAGGCCAGGAAAGCGCTGGTGGTCAGGAAAATCAGCAGCAGCGTGCCGATGATCCGCATCACGCCGCCCTTTTTCTTTTTGCTCTTTTTACGGCGGCGCGCAGGCTGGTCCCCGTTCTGGCTGGAACGAGCACCTTCTCGTCTGGAATGGGAAGAATAATTTTGTTCAGACACAGCAAATACCTCCGAACTGGCAGGCGCGCAGCGCACCGGCCCGCCTTGGGCACCGGAACAAGTGCCAGGCTGCCATGCGCTTTGGCGCAGTTGTTTCGCATGTCCGGCGCCCCGCTCCCGCGGCCGGCGCCCCTTTTGCCCTGCCGCCTCTGCCGGCGCATTTCTTCGGCGATGCACCCCTTAAGCAGAAGCATGACTGCAAAAAATCAGTATATATTATACCATATTATCCCCATTTGTCTATCCCAGGATTTCTTTTGCGCAACGGCCGGTAAAAATTTACCTCGCTCCCTACTTGCATTTTTCCCGCACACAGGGTACAATATGGTCAGTACATAAGCAGGAGGGATCTCCCCTATGAGCGAAGAATTCGGCCCTGATTTCATCACCGTGACCGACGAGGACGGCAATGAATTTGAGCTGGAACTGGTGGATACACTGGAACATAACGGCATCACCTACCACGCCCTGTTCCCCGCAGTCGCTGAGGATGAAGAGACCGGCGAGCCGGTGGATGTGGACGCGGATGACGAGGAGTACGGCCTGGTCATTATGAAGGTCGTGGAGGAAAACGGCGAAGAGCTGCTCTCCACCCTGGACAATGACGAAGAGGTGGAAACCGTCTACAATCTCTTTATGGAACGCTTCTTCGAGGAAGAAGAGGAAAATTAAATCGCAGACTCAGGTGAGTTTTCCTGCTCGGTGCGTGATGGGCTCTTTTAAACCCACATTTTTTAAACGGGACGCCCACCTCACGGCGTGGCTTGCAGGCCTCCCGGCCCCCATCGAGGTCGGCTGGAAGTTGGAAGCAGATAAGCGTTGTGGAGGCGACCCACCTGCCATTTCGTGCAGGTTTTAAACGGGTTCACACGGCCAGAGCGGGGTATATAAAGCTCATTTGGAACTGGGCCGCGGCTTATGCCGCGGTCTTTTTTTCGTTTTCTTTTCAAATAACCTTCACTTTTTCCATGAACATTCTGTAAAACCTTCCCTTCTTGTCTCTTTTGCCCCTTGAATCCCATGGAAGTTTTTTATATAATAATGCGGAATCTTCTTCCGCCCGGCTGAGCCGGGTGACTTTTCAACAACGAGAGGACGGAATCAACTGTGAGTGCATCCAGAGAAAAGAAGACCCGCCAGGGCTCGACTTATGCCCAGCGGCGCAACAACAAAGCGGAGGAAAAAAGCAGCCGCATGCACGTGGTCTATGGCGTGGTCGGCGTTGTCATCGCCGTTTTGGCCATCGCCCTGCTGGTGTGGGACAGCGGCTTTTTCCAGAAGCGTACCACCGCTGTGACCATTGACGGCGAGGACTTTACTCCCGCTGTCGTTCAGTATTATTACCACAACGCCATGACTGAGACCCTGTACTATGCTCAGATGGGCATGAACACCGGTTTTGACTCCAGCGTGGACCCCAAGGACCAGGTCAAGGACGAGGAGTCCGGCACCACTTGGTATGACTACTTCCTGGATCAGGGCCTGACCAGTCTGACTCAGGTCACCATGCTCAACCACGCCGCCGAGAAGGAGGGCTACACTCTGCCCGCCGCTGGCCAGGCCTATGTGGATACCAGCATAGAGCAGACCGCTCAGTCCGTACGTGCCAGCGGCTATTCCAGCCTGGAGCACTATCTGCGCACCAACTTTGGCTCCTACATGACTGAGAAACTCTACAAGGAGATCCTCACCGCTCAGACCATCGCCACCTACTATCAGCAGGATCACCAGGATAACCTGACCTACTCCGACGAGGAGCTGGAGGCCTACTATCAGGAGAACAAGAACAACCTGGACACCTTTAATTACTCTGTCTTCACTGTTCAGGCCTCCATTGAGACTACCACCACCGACGAAGAGGGCAACTCTGTGGACCTGACCGACGAGGAGAAGCAGGCCGCCTTTGATACCGCCAAGGCTCAGGCCCAGGCTACCGCTCAGGAGATCCAGAACAAGCTGGCCGCCGGCAGCGACGCCGCTGACCTGGCTGAGGAGTACTCCGATAAGGTCTATTCCTCCACCGTGCACCAGAGCCAGATGGGCTCCTCCTTCTCCAGCAGCAGCTATGCCGAGTGGCTCTATGACGCCGCCCGCCAGGCCGGTGAGACCACCATCGCGGAGAACGACCAGAGCGACAGCTACGTCTTCAACTACTATGTGGTTCAGATCGACAGCCGCACCCGCGATGAGTCCGCTACCGCCGACGTCCGTCACGTCCTGGTCTCTGCCGGCTCCAATCCCACCGACGAGCAGTTCGCCCAGGCTGAGGAGAAGGCCCAGAGCCTGCTGGACAGCTGGAAGTCCGGCAGCGCTGACGAGGAGTCCTTCGCTGTGATGGCGGTCCAGAACACCGCCGACCGCGGCTCTCAGAGCAGCGGCGGTCTGTACACCGGCGTTTCCCGTTATGACGGCTTTATCGAGGATTTCACCAACTGGTGCCTGGACAGCAGCCGCCAGCCTGGTGACACCGGACTGGTGAAGAACACCGGCAGCTCCACGCAGGGCTGGCACATCATGTACTTCGTGGGCTGGAACGATCCCGCCTGGAAGGTCACCGCCAAGAACGCCCTGGCTTCCGAGGCCACCAATGAGTGGGCCGAGGGCCTGTACGGTGATGTGGAGGCCCAGCAGGGCTCCGGCATCCAGTACGTAAAATAAACCTTTCTCTGCCCCCGAACCCCAGCGGTTCGGGGGCATTTTCCCGCCTGATTGCGGGCATATGCTGTGTTGTGTGGTAAAAACATTTGGGAGGCTCTTGGTATGACATCCACCCATTCTCTGTGGCAGTTTATCCGGCGTGAGCCGGTGCTGTCCATCTCCTTTGTGTGTGCCCTGGTCTCCGCCTTCTTTGTCCCCCCCTCCGCCGCCTATGTGGACTATATCGACCTGCGGGTACTGTGTCTGCTGTTTTGTCTGATGGCCGTGGTGGCGGGGCTTCAGGAGTGCGGATTGTTTTTGGTGCTGGCCCAGCGGCTGCTGGCGGGAGAGCGGCCGGTGCGGCTTATTTCTCTCACTCTTATCCTGCTGCCCTTCTTCTGCTCCATGCTGGTGACCAACGATGTGGCTTTGATCACCTTCGTCCCCTTCGCCATTCTGGTACTGGAGATGGTAGGCCGCCGGGATCTGCTCATCCCTATTATTTCCCTTCAGACGGTGGCCGCCAATCTGGGCAGCATGGCCACCCCGGTGGGCAACCCGCAAAACCTGTTTCTCTACGCCCATTTCTCCCTGTCCATGGGCGATTTTCTCTCTCTGCTGCTGCCCCTGACCCTCATCAGTCTGGTCGGCCTGGCGGCGGCAGGGCTGTATTTTGGCGGCAAGGGATGGATCTCCGTCTCCTTTCCGGAGCAGGTGCGCCTCACCAGCCCCAAACATCTGGCCCTGTACCTGGTGCTGTTTGGCCTGTGCCTGCTGTCGGTGTGCCGCGTCCTGCCCTACGGCATCCTCACCGTCCTTGTGATCGTCTCCCTGCTGCTGGCCCGGCGGCAGCTGCTGGGCCAGGTGGACTACATGCTGCTGCTCACCTTTGTGTGCTTCTTTATTTTCAGCGGCAACCTGGGTCAGATGCCCGCCGTGCGCGCCGGTCTGGGCAGCCTGCTCTCCCGCAGCCCCCTGCTGTGCTCCGCCGCCGCCAGCCAGATCATCAGCAACGTTCCCGCCGCCGTACTTCTCTCCGGCCTTACCGAGGACTGGAAGGGGCTGCTGGCCGGAGTGGATGTGGGCGGCCTGGGAACCCCGGTGGCCTCTCTGGCCAGCCTCATTTCCATGAAGTTCTATCTGCGCTCGCGCCAGGCGAAGCCGCTGCCCTACTTCCTGTGGTTCACTGCCGCCAACGTGGTGGGTCTGCTGGTACTGCTGCCTGTGGCCGCCCGATTGGTCCATTAAAGGAGATCCATGATGATCCAATGGGACCCCAGAGCTCTGGAGGTACTTGCCCGCCTGCGGGCGTCCGGCTATCAGGCTGTACTGGTGGGCGGCTGTGTGCGGGACTTTCTGCGGGGCAAGGAGCCCCACGACTATGACGCCGCCACCTCCGCCCAACCGGAGGAGATCATAGCCGCCTGCGCCAACCTGCACTGTATCCCCACCGGGCTGCGCCACGGGACGGTGACGGTGCTTTGTCAGGGACTGCCGGTGGAGGTGACCACCTTCCGCCGGGAGGGAACCTACTCCGATGGCCGCCACCCCGACCAGGTGTCCTTCACCACCAGCCTGACGGAGGACTTGGCCCGGCGTGACTTTACCGTCAACGCCATGGCCTGGGACGAGGACGGGCTGGCAGACCGCTTTGGCGGCCGGGCCGACCTGGAGGCCGGGCTCATCCGCTGTGTGGGGGAACCGGAGCGCCGCTTTCAGGAGGACGCTCTGCGCATCCTCCGGGGACTTCGGCTGGCCGCTCAGCTGGACTTTGCCATCCATCCGGACACCGCCCAGGCCATCCGTACCGAGACGCCCCGGCTGGCCATGGTGGCCCGGGAGCGCATCGGCGGGGAGTTTCTCCGTCTGCTCTGCGGCCCCGGTGCTGGCCGGGTCCTGCTGGACTTTCCACAGACCGTGTGCGAAATTGTTCCCCAGCTGGCCCCCACGGTGGGATTTGACCAGAAAAATCCCCACCACGCCTGGGATGTGTACACCCATCTGGTAAAAACGGTGGAAAAGGTGCCGCCCCAGCCCGCCCTGCGGCTGGCGGCGTTCCTTCACGATGTGGGCAAGCCCGCCACCTTTTTTATGGATGAGGGCGGCACCGGACACTTCTACGGCCACGCGGAAGAGAGTGCCCGGCTATGTGAGGACATCGCCGGGCAGCTGCGCCTGGACAGCGCCACCCGAAACCGGGTGGTCACACTGGTGGAGCGTCACCACCTGCCTCTCCAGTCCACCCAGGCCTGTGTGGGCCGGTGGCTGCGTCGGTTGGGACCGGAGCTCTTTTTCCAGCTCATTGATCTTATGAAGGCGGACGCTGCCGCCTGTCTCCCTGGTCAGCCTCCCCGTCCGGAGCTGGACCAGGCCGCCGACCTGGCCCGCACCATTCTGGCCCAGGCTCCTTGCCTGACGTTAAAAGACCTGGCAGTGAACGGTCGGGACGCCCTGGAAGCCGGGCTGTCCGGCCCGGCCATCGGCCGCGCTCTCAACCGCCTGCTGGATCAGGTGGCGGAGGGAACTCTCCCCAACGACCGGGATATTTTGCTGGAACATCTGACAGACTAAAAACACGGCGGCGTGACGAGTTTTTTCGTCACGCCGCCGCGTTTCACTTTTTTTACTTCACCGGGCAGGTAAGCACCGCCGTCTGGGCGGGGGTGTCTGCAGTGAGTTCCAGAGTATTGCCGGGGTAGCGCACCACATCAGAGCACAGGGCCAGATAGTCCTCCAGGGGACCAATGACATCGTAGCCGAAGTTCTCCCCCCGGTAGTGCATGGGGACCGCCACCCGGGGCTTCAGCTGCTCCACCACCTTGCGGGCCTGCTGGGCGTCGATGGTGTAGAAGCCGCCCACAGGGAAGAGAAGGGCATCCAGTCCGGCAAGGCGCTCCACCTGCTCCTGGGTCAGCTCACAGCCCAGGTCGCCCAGATGGGCCACCCGCAGGCCCTCGGCGGTAAAGATGCGGATGGTATTCTTGCCCCGCAGAGCGCCCTGCTCCGGGTCGTGGTAGGTCTCGATCTCCTCCACCTGAACGGTGTGGCCCTTGCCGGATAGGGTCACCAGCTCTGCGCCGGCGTGGTCGTCGTGCTGATGACTGCAGTAGACGCCGTCCGCCTCCAGCTTCAGGTCAGGCAGCCCGGGCACCGAGCCGGGCCGATAGGGGTCCAGCACCAGCGTGCCCTGCCGGGTCTCCAGAGTAAAGCAGGAGTGTCCATTCCATGTCAGATGCATAAGTCCATCCTTCCTTTCTTTTTTGTGAATATTATACCATAGCAAATGAAAAATTTGGAGCGTTCTTTTTTTCAGCCCGGTCATTGTCCGGTTATTTTCCTGCGTTTTTCCCTTTTACTCCACTCTTCTGTCCTTTCGCCGTCTTTTACCCTTCCCTTCTTTTCCCCAAAGTTCGGCACAATGCCCGATTCTCCCCCATTCCGCCCCCCTTGAATTTCCCAATTTCACAAAACCATTGTCCTTCCCTGCGTTTTCTCCCGGTTTTTTAATTTTTTTGTAATTTTTCGACCATTTTATAGTTGAATTTCTCGCCCATTTGGAATACAATGATACCCGACACGCGAGGAGGGTCTAAGTTGCTGAATATCGTCTTGGTTGAACCTGAAATTCCCCAAAATTGCGGCAACATTGCCCGTACCTGCGCCGCCACCCGCAGCCGCCTGCACCTCATCGAGCCTCTGGGCTTTGATATCAGCGAAAAAGTGGTGCGCCGGGCCGGGCTGGACTACTGGCCCATGGTGGATCTGCGTGTATACCGAAACCTGGAGCACTTCTTCGCCGAGAACCCTGACCCCGACCTGTGGCTGGCCACCACCAAGGCCCCGCAGGACTATACCGGAGCCACGTTCCGCGACAACTGCTACCTGTTTTTTGGCAAGGAGACGGCAGGCCTGCCGGAGGAGTTCCGTCTGGCACACTACGACCGCTGTATCCGAATTCCCATGCGGGCGGACGCCCGCAGCCTCAACCTGTCCAACTCCGTGGCCATTCTGGCCTACGAGGCACTGCGCCAGCAGGGGTTCCCCCAGCTGTCCGGTGTGGGTGAGATGGCAGGAGGGCGGGATGGTTCCCTCCCGTCCGGGGCACGCTGAACATTGGACGAGTCTCACCGCGCCGGTCCCCCGAGCCGCGGGTGATTTCGGAAAGTTTTTCCCTGTTCCATTTATTTGCGAAGAGAGGAGCGTTTTCCCATGAATTACAACAAGAAAACTGTCAAGGACATCGAGGTCGCCGGCAAGAAGGTTCTGCTGCGCTGCGACTTTAACGTGCCCATGGCCAAGGACGGCAGCGGCGTCATCACCGATGACAAGCGTATCCGCGCCGCTCTGCCCACCATCCAGTACCTGCTGGATCAGAATGCCGCTGTGATCGCCTGCTCCCACATGGGCAAGCCCAAGGGTGAGGTTGTCCCCTCCCTGAGCCTGAAGCCCGTGGCCAAGCGGCTCAGCGAGCTGCTGGGCAAAGAGGTCATCATGGCCGACGACGTGGTGGGTCCCGACGCCCAGGCCAAGGCCGCTGCTCTGAAGCCCGGCCAGATCATGCTGCTGGAGAACACCCGCTTTGAGAAGGGTGAGACCAAGAACGATCCCGAGCTGGCCAAGGCTATGGCTTCCATGGCTGAGGTGTATGTGTCCGACGCCTTCGGCGCTGTGCACCGCGCTCACGCCTCCACCGCCGGCGTTGCCGATTACCTGCCCGCTGTCAGCGGCTTCCTGATCCAGAAGGAGCTGGAGATCATCGGCGGCGCTCTGGCCAACCCCAAGCGTCCTCTGGTTGCCATCCTGGGCGGCAGCAAGGTGTCCTCCAAGATCGGCGTCATCAACAACCTGCTGGAGATTGCTGACACCATCATCATCGGCGGCGGCATGACCTACACCTTCCTGAAGGCTCAGGGCGGCTCCATCGGCAAGTCCCTGCTGGAAGAGGATTGGCTGGACTACTGCAACGACATGATGAAGAAGGCTCAGGAGAAGGGCGTAAAGCTGCTGCTGCCTGAGGACACCATCTGCGCCAAGGAGTTCTCCGCCGACGCTGAGCCCATCCTGGTGGACAGCATGAACATCCCCGACGACTGCCTGGGCATGGACATCGGCCCCAAGGCCATCGAGGCCTATTCCAACGCCGTGAAGGACGCCGGCACCGTGATCTGGAACGGCCCCATGGGCGTGTTTGAGTTCCCCGCCTTCGCTAAGGGCACCCAGGCTGTGGCCGAGGCCCTGAGCAACAGCAATGCCATCACCATCATCGGCGGCGGCGACAGCGCGGCTGCCGTGCAGCAGCTGGGCTATGCCGACAAGATGACCCACATCTCCACCGGCGGCGGCGCCAGCCTGGAGTTCATGGAGGGCAAGGAGCTGCCCGGCGTGGCTTGTTTGCTCGACGCTTAATTAAGAAGCGCGGAGGATAGACACGCAAGGGAGCTTGGAGCGGAGTGACGGATGCAAACCAAGACGGGCAGGGCCCGGCTGTTTGTGTCCGGAGTCGCAGCGAAAGCGACCTGGCCGCGTGTCCAATCCACAGCGTGACAACATTGTTTGATTATTCCGAACTCCCCCGCCCCGGCCTGTGTGCCAGGGCGGCGGGCAGTCCGGTTCTATATCATCTCCCACAGCACCCGTATAAAGGAAAGGAAGAAAAAGAACATGAATCGTCGTTACCGTAAGACTATCATCGCCGGCAACTGGAAGATGAACAACACCCTGTCCCAGACCAAGGCTTTTGCTGAGGAGCTCAAGCCCATCATGCCCCGCGGCAAGTGGTGCAACGTGGTGCTGTGTGTGCCCGCCACCAACATCCAGTCCGCCGTCCGCCTGTTCAAGGACTGCCACATCGCTATCGGCGCTGAGACCTGCCACTATGAGGATCACGGCGCTTACACCGGTGAGATCACCGCTGAGATGATCAAGGAGGCCGGCGCCAAGTACGTCATCATCGGCCACTCCGAGCGCCGCCAGTACTATAACGAGACCGACTTCACCGTCAACAAGAAGGTCCACGCCGCCATCAACGCCGGCCTGTTCCCCATCATCTGTGTGGGCGAGAGCCTGGAGCAGCGTGAGCTGGGCGTGACCATGGAGCTGATCGCTTACCAGGTCAAGTGCGCTCTGGCCGGCGTGCCCGCCGACAAGATGCGTCACGTGGTCATCGCCTACGAGCCCCTGTGGGCTATCGGCACCGGCAAGACCGCCACTGCCGAGCAGGCCGGCGAGGTCTGCCAGGCTATCCGTGCCGTCATCCGCAAGCTGTACGGCGCTCATGTGGCCCGCTCTGTCACCATCCAGTACGGTGGTTCCATGAACGCCAAGAACGCCGCTGAGCTGCTGGCTCAGCCCGACGTGGACGGCGGCCTGATCGGCGGCGCCAGCCTGAAGCCCGCTGACTTCGTGCAGATCATCAACTCTGCTAACCAGGAGTAAGAAGCGCGAAGGCGTGCGGAGCAGCGCGGATGGACTGGAGCGAGGGCGAGCGTTGGGCCGCTCAGCGGCCCAAGACCAGCCCGAGTCGTAGGGAAGCCGCGCGTTGCACAGCCGCCGCAGCGTGACCAAGAAGCGCGGAGGGCAGGCGCATAGGGGCGACAGGCTCCGAAGCGGATGGGCAGAGCCCAGGGGCAGCCAAGGGCTGAACCGGGTCTGCCCGGAGTCGGAGGAGTTGTCACCCAGGCCATGCGCCCAGCCCGCAGCGTGACAGTCCGCTGCCGCGCACCGCGGGCGGGAACCAGTTTCCCCCGCGTGCCCCCCTCCGCTCTCCGAGGGGAATAAGGTGTCCTCCGGACCTATTGCTAAGGAGAATTTGTTTTTATGAAAACACCTACCACTTTGATCATTATGGACGGCTTTGGTCTCACCAGCCCCGACGCTGGCAACGCAGTGGCCAACGCCTCCACCCCCAATCTGGACCACATCTTCCGGGACTGCCCCGGCTGTAAGCTGTCTGCCTCCGGCCTGGACGTTGGTCTGCCTGAGGGCCAGATGGGCAACAGCGAGGTTGGCCACACCAACATGGGCGCTGGCCGGGTGGTCTTCCAGGACCTGCCCCGCATCACCCGGGACATTCAGACCGGGGACTTCTTCAAGAACAGCGCCTTCCTGGAGGCCATGGACAACTGCCGTGAGTGGGGTTCTTCCCTGCACCTGATGGGCCTTCTGTCTGACGGCGGTGTTCACAGCCACATCACTCACCTGTTCGCTCTGTTGAAGATGGCCAAGGAGCAGGGTCTGAAGAAGGTCTATGTCCACTGCTTCCTGGACGGCCGTGACGTGCCCCCCACCTCCGGCAAGAGCTACGTGGAGCAGCTCCAGGCCAAGATCCAGGAGCTGGACATCGGTGAGATCGCCACTGTTATGGGTCGCTACTACGCCATGGACCGTGACAAGCGCTGGGACCGCCTGCAGCGGGCCTACGACGCTATGGCCTGCGGCATCGGCCCCGTTGTTGAGGACGCTGCCCAGGCTGTTCAGGCCTCCTATGACGCCGGCGTGACTGACGAGTTCATGGAGCCTGTGGTTTGCTGCAAGGACGCCAAGGTCCACGACAACGACTCCATTATTTTCTTCAACTTCCGTCCTGACCGCGCCCGTGAGATCACCCGCTGCTTTGTGGACGAGGACTTCACCGACGTAGAGCGTAAGGCCGGCTTCCTCTCTGTGGACTTTATCTGCACCACCGAGTACGACGCCACCATGCCCAACGTCACGGTGGCTTATCCCCGTCAGAAGCTGGAAAACATTTTTGGCGAGTATATCTCCAAGCAGGGTATGACCCAGCTGCGCATTGCCGAAACTGAGAAGTACGCCCATGTGACCTTCTTCTTCAACGGCGGCGTGGAGCAGGTGTTCCCCGGCGAGGATCGGGTGCTCATCCCCTCCCCCAAGGTTGCTACCTACGACCTGCAGCCTGAGATGTCCGCTTACGCGGTCACCGAGGAGGCTGTGCGCCGCATCGAGAGCGGCAACTATGATGTGATCATCCTCAACTTTGCCAACTGCGACATGGTGGGCCACACCGGCGTATATGAGGCCGCTCTGAAGGCCGTGTCCACTGTGGACGAGTGCGTGGGCAAGGTTGTGGAGGCCACCTCCAAGATGGGCGGCGTGTCTCTCATCACCGCCGACCACGGCAATGCCGAGCACATGGTGGACGAGAAGGGCGATCCTTTCACCGCTCACACCACCAATCTGGTTCCCTTCTATATCGTGGGCGCCAGTGTGAAGCTGCGTGACGGCCGTCTGGCTGACATCGCTCCCACCATGCTGGACCTCATGGGCCTGGAAAAGCCCAAGGAGATGGATGGGGAGACTTTGATTCTCAACTAATTGCTTAATCTGGTTTTTCTGTCACATTACCCGGGCTTTTCCGGCCCATGCCCCCGCCAACGGCGGGGCGGCGCTTGCGCCGTACAAGAGTTTTGCCCAAAGGGCAAAACCTTGGCGCAGGGCGAATTCACTTCGCCCGAGCATTCAAAAAAACGGGAACCCAAACGGACTGGTTCGTTTGGGCCCTGGAAAAGCCCAAGGAGATGGACGGAGAGATCCTGATTCTCAGCTAAGCGTTGTCACGCTACGCTTTGGGCGTGCGGCCGGGTCGATAACTCCGCCGACTTCACCGCCAAACAGAAGTCGCTAGCGACTTCTTGGTTTGCCGGCGTCCGCTATGTCGTTATCTCCCCTGCACGCCTATCCTCCGCGCTTCGCATTGTCACGCTACGCTTTGGGCCCATGGCTGGGTCGCTTTCACTGCGTCTCGGGCAAAAACCAGTCCCGCATACGGGCCTTGGGTTTTTACCCTCGCTACGCTCCAAGCTCCCCTATGGGCCTAAGCTCCGCGCTTCGTTACCCCTTAGCGGGGACACGCCCCGCGTTTTAATAATCCATTTTCCCCTTGGCGGACAAGCTCCGCCGCATTTTGGAAAGGAGATTGATTCCCATGAAGCAGATGATCGAGATCGTTGACGTCCTGGGCCGTGAGATCCTGGACAGCCGCGGCAACCCCACCGTTGAGGTCGAGGTGTACCTGGAGGACGGCACCATGGGCCGTGCCGCCGTTCCCTCTGGCGCTTCCACCGGTATCTATGAGGCCTGCGAGCTGCGTGACGGCGACAAGAGCCGTTACATGGGCAAGGGCGTTGAGAACGCTGTGAAGAACGTGAACACCGAGATCGCTGAGTGCCTGATCGGCATGAACGTTCTGGACCAGGTCGCCATCGACAAGGCCATGATCGAGCTGGACGGCACCCCCAACAAGAGCCGTCTGGGCGCCAACGCCATTCTGGGCGCTTCCCTGGCCTGCGCCAAGGCTGCTGCCGAGTCCCTGGGCGTGGCTCTGTACAACTATATCGGCGGCGTTAACGCCAAGCAGCTGCCTGTTCCCATGATGAACATCCTCAACGGCGGCGCTCACGCCACCAACAACGTGGAGATCCAGGAGTTCATGATCATGCCTGTCTCCGCTCCTTCCTTCCGCGAGGCTCTGCGCCGCTGCGCTGAGGTCTTCCACACCCTGAAGACCGTGCTGAAGGAGAACGGCACTCCCGCCGCCGGTGTTGGCGACGAGGGCGGCTACGCTCCCAACCTGAAGAAGGACGAGGACGCTCTGAAGGTCATCGTTGAGGCCATCGAGAAGGCCGGCTACAAGCCCGGCGAGGACTTCAAGATCGCCATCGACGCTGCTTCCTCCGAGTGGTGGGACGACGAGCAGAAGTGCTACGTCCAGCCCAAGTCCGGCAAGAAGCTGACTCAGCAGCAGCTGGTCAACATGTGGAAGAAGTTCGCCGACAACTACCCCATCATCTCCCTGGAGGACGGCATGGCCGAGACCGATTGGGAAGGCTGGGCTATGCTGACCAAGGCCATCGGCGACCGCGTGCAGCTGGTTGGCGACGACCTGTTCGTGACCAACGTGGAGCGTCTGGCTACCGGCATTGAGAAGAAGGTTGGCAACGCCATCCTGATCAAGGTCAACCAGATCGGCACCCTGACCGAGACCCTGGACGCCATCCAGATGGCCAACCGCGCTGGCTACACCGCCATCGTCTCTCACCGTTCCGGCGAGACCGAGGACGCTACCATTGCTGACATCGCTGTGGCTCTGAACGCTGGCCAGATCAAGACCGGCGCTCCCAGCCGTACTGACCGTGTGGCCAAGTACAACCAGCTGCTCCGCATCGAGGAGGAGCTGGGCGAGATCGCTCAGTATCCCGGCATGAAGGCTTTCTTCAACCTGAAGTGATTCCTTCCAACTACAAGCAGGACCGCTTTTGCGGTCCTGCTTTTTATTTTGCCCAGCTCCTCCGGGGTCCCCGCCACAGGCGGGGCGCGCCTTATGGCGCGTACAAGTGTTTTGCCCAACGGGCAAAACCTTGGCGCAGGGCGAATTCACTTCGCCCGAGCATATAAAAAACAGCGGGTTCCCATGGTGTGCGAAAGCACATCATGGGATGCTGGGCGAGATCGCTCAGTATCCCGGCATGAAGGCTTTCTTCAACCTGAAGTGATTCCTTCCAACTACAAGCAGGACCGCTTTTGCGGTCCTGCTTTTTATTTTGCCCAGCTCCTCCGGGGTCCCCGCCACAGGCGGGGCGCGCCTTATGGCGCGTACAAGTGTTTTGCCCAACGGGCAAAACCTTGGCGCAGGGCGAATTCACTTCGCCCGAGCATATAAAAAACAGCGGGTTCCCATGGTGTGCGAAAGCACATCATGGGATGCTGGGCAGGATCGCTCAGTATCCTGGCATGAAGGCTTTCTTCAACCTGCGCTAATTAAATTTAAGCTTTCAAGGCAAAGCCGCCCTTAGGGGCGGCTTTGTTCAGGTTGTAGAAAAAGCCCGTTTTGGTAAACAGACCAGAGCGGGCTTTTGAGCTGGAAGCAGAAAAATTGCAAAAATC
>JACXXQ010000271.1_pt1 | contig 32089 bp, 29 predicted proteins | sample 8621361 | NCBI WGS metagenome assembly JACXXQ01 (sample SAMN15503820, study PRJNA645414) | gut metagenome | isolation source: feces | host: Bos taurus | place: USA | collected 2016 | reverse complement strand
GCCCGCTGAGCTGGGCCTATGCCGGAATCTCTCCCACAGAAACCACCGAAGAGCCCTTTTTGTTCATCGTGCCGAGCTCCATGGGCGCCACCGTCAGCGCACTCACGGCGCAAAACGCCGGCGCGGGCAAGGGTGACCGCGCGCGTCAGGTGCTCAAGGACGCCATGACCATCTCGGTGGTGTACGGCTGCCTGATCACGGCGCTCATGTGGCTAGTGGCACCGGCCTTTATCGGCTTTTTTGCCAAGGACGCCGCGGTAGTCGCGGCCGGCACCGGCTATATGCGCAGCTATATTTTCGATGCGATCTTCGCCGGCATCCATATTTGCTTTAGCGGCTTTTTCGCTGCGTACGGCAAGAGCTACATCGGCTTCGCGCACAACGTGCTGGCCGTGGCGCTCATCCGCGTTCCGGGCGCATGGCTGCTGTCAAACGCCTATCCCGACACGCTGTTTCCCATGGGCATCGCCTCACCGTGCGGGTCGATTTTGTCGGCAGCCATTTGCGTGGTGGCGTTTACCGTGCTCAACCGCCGCGGGACTTTTGACAAGTTGGTGGCGTAGCGGGGCGATGCAGGCCTGACGCCCCTCTCCGACCCTACCGAAAGGAGCGGTCCTGTGACCGACGCACACGCTGAACATACCGACGGCCTGCTCCGCATCGGCGAGGTGGCACGCCTGTTCAACCTGAGTGTGGGCACGCTACGCCATTACGAGCAGATGGGGCTGCTGGAGCCGGCGCACATCGATCCGGCGAGTGGGTACCGCTACTACGGATCACGGCAACTCTCCACCCTTAACACCATCAGTCACCTTCGCGTCCTCGACTTGCCGCTGGCGCAGATCCGCGAGTTTGTGACCACGCGCGATGTGGACCTCATGCAGCGGCAACTGGCTCAGCAGCAGGAGCTCATCGAGCGCAAGCGCCGCGAGCTCGAACGCGTGTCGCGCAAGATCGATAACCGACTTGCTCTGCTGCACGATGCCCTAAACACCGAGCTCGATACCATTTGCACAATCGATGCGCCCGAGCTTCACTGCGCCGTGCTGAGCGAACGCGTCAACCCTACCGACGCATATGCGCTGGAATGGCAGATTCGTCAGCTGCAGAAGGGTCAGCACGAGACCTTTGTCTTTCTGGGCAACTTGGGCGTCGGGATTGGCGCCGAGCGCCTCGCCGCCGGTGATTTTGATGGCTACGACGAGGTCTTTCTGCTGCTCGATGACACCGATGATTACGTGGGCGACCTCGAGACGCGACCCGCCGCGCGCTGCCTGACCATTAGCTTTCGCGGCACGCACGGGCAAGCGGGCCCGCGCTACGAGCGGTTGCTCGGCTATATGCACGAGCACGGCATAGTACCCGCCGGCTCCTCGCGCGAGATCGCGCTCATCGACGACATTATCAGCGACGACCCAGCAACCTACGTGACGCAGATCACGGTGCCCGTTACTGCGGCCGAATAAAAACCTCCCGGATAGCATCGGACCATCCGGGAGGCTCTTCAATTTGATTAATTTGGCTATCGGCGCCTTAAGCCTGGGGCACCTCACCAGTCGCAAGAATCTGCTCGAGTGCGTCCTCATCCAATACAGGCACGCCCAGCTGCTCGGCTTTGGTGAGCTTGGAGCCCGCTTTGGGGCCGGCGACCAGATAGCTCGTCTTCTTTGACACGCTGCCCGAAACCTTGGCGCCGAGTACCTTGAGCGCCGCACCTGCCTCGTCGCGCGTGCGGTTGACGAGCGTGCCGGTGAGCACAAAGGTCAGACCCGCAAGCGGCTGTGCGTCAGCAAGCTCACCCGCCACGCCAGCGTCGGCTGCGGCCTGCGCGTGCGCGGCGCCCAAGTCGACCTCGAGCGACAGGCCCGCCTGGCGCAGGCGCTCCAGCACGGCAAGGTTCTCGGGCACGGCCAGGAACTGCTTGACGCTTGCCGCAATCTTGGGACCGATGCCCTCGCACTCGGCGATGTCCTCTTCGCTTGCCAAGATGAGCTTGTCAATCGACAGGAATCGTTCGGCGATGACCTCGCCCACACTCTTGCCCACGTGGCGGATACCCAGGGCAAACAGTACGCGACCGAGCGGCTGGCTCTTGGACTTGTTGAGCTCGGCGATGATTTTCTCGGCCGTCTTGAGGCCCACCGGGATGGGGTCACCCTTCTTGACGCCCTTTTTGCTGTTGGAGCTGGCATACACGCGACCCGTGTCTAGGCCGGCGATGTCGTCGACCGTGAGCTGGTAGAAGTCGGCGACATCGTGGATCAGGCCAGCAGCGATCATCTTGTCGACAATCTCGTCGCCCAGGCCGTCCACGTCCATGCAGCCGCGGCTCACCCAGTGGAGCAGGCGCTCCTTGAGCTGCGCCGGGCAGTCGATGGACACGCAGCGATATGCCACCTCGCCATCCTCGTGGACCACGGGGCTGCCGCACACGGGACAGACCTCTGGCATGTGCCAGTCGACCGAATCGGCCGGGCGTTTGTCGAGCACCGGCCCCACGACCTCGGGAATCACGTCGCCCGCCTTGTGCACGATGATGGTATCGCCCTCGCGCACGTTTTTGCGGCGGATCTCGTCGATGTTGTGCAGCGTGGCGCGCGCGATGGTGGAACCGGCGACCGTCACCGGGTCGAACTCGGCGACCGGCGTGAGCACACCGGTGCGGCCCACCTGGATGCGAATCTCGCGCAGGATGGTCTGCTTTTCCTCGGGCGGGAACTTAAAGGCAATGGCCCAGCGCGGTGCGCGGGCGGTAAAACCTAGGTCGAGCTGCTGCTGGAAGCTGTCAACCTTTACGACCACGCCGTCGATGTCGTAGTCCAGGTCGCCGCGGTGCTCGAGCGCTTGGGCACAGAACTCGTGGACCTCGGCCGGCGTGGCGCAACGAGCCACGTTGGGATTGACACTAAAGCCGGCGCTGCGCAGCCAATCGAGGAACTCGCGCTGGCTGTGGACGTGGAGCGGGTCGGTATCGGCGATGGCATAGATAAAGGTGGCCAGGTCGCGGCGCGCCGTGACCTTGGGATCCTTTTGGCGCAGGCTGCCGGCGGCGGCGTTGCGCGGGTTGGCGAAGGGGTCGCGACCCTCGGCATCGGCCTCGTCGTTCAGGCGCACAAAGCTGCCCTTAGGCATATAGACCTCGCCGCGCACCTCGATGGTGCGCCCGCGGTCGGCGCCCATGTGAGCGAGCGCCGGCTCGGACAGGTGCATGGGCACATCCTTGATGGTACGGACGTTGAGCGATACGTCCTCGCCCGTGGTGCCATCGCCACGTGTGGCCGCGCGCACAAAGGTGCCGTTTTGGTAGGTAAGCGCCACGCCCAGGCCGTCGATCTTAAGCTCGCAGGTATAGGTAACGCTGCCGGCACCGAGGGCATCCTCAGTGCGCTGGAGCCATGCGTCGAGCTCATCCAGATCCATGGCATCGTCCATGGAATACATGCGCGCCATGTGCGTGACCGGCGTAAACTGCTCGCTCACATAACCGCCCACGCGCTGGGTATAGCTGTCGGACGTCACCAGGTCTGGGTAGGTGGCCTCGATTTCCTGCAGTTCAACGAGCATTTTGTCAAAGGCGGCGTCCGTGATCTCGGGCGCATCGAGCATGTAGTAGCGATAGGCGTGGTAATCGAGCTCGTGGCGCAGCTCGGCCGCGCGCGCTGCCGCCCGGGCATGGGCGTCGGTCGGTGCGGCGGCATCCGCGCTCGCGGGCGTTTCGGTATCGATGTCCACGCCGTCACCAAACAGGCTCGATTGCTCCATAGCGGCACTCCTTCGCTCGATTTCAAACGGATACAAGAGTACCACCGGTCGCAACGGGGTCGAATAGCGGTCTCAAACCGCACCGAATCGGCAGCCGCCAGACCGGGGTGGACAGCTAGTTCAGATACGTATAATTCTGCGAGCCTGGTCGTGTTCAGACGTCATCATTCCAGCCAATTTGGCCGCCCCGGGGGCTGCACGACCGACTCGTTCCCCCTTCTAGACTCCCATCCGAACCCCTTCCCCATCCCAAAACAGCTCAAAACGCATGCTGAACCGCCTCGGATTTATACGTATCTGAACTAACTGTCCAGGCTCACCCAGAATCGAGCAACTTCATATGCTCCTTTTTTAACTCAATTTATCGCAGTTAATATTTTATATTGTGTTTGCAATATATTTTGGTATTATCAACGTGAGGTGATTGAAATGAAGAATCAGTCCAAACGTTTCCTAACCATCCTCGTCCCCCTTGTCCTTATAGCAGCCGCTTTGCTCGGCTTTTTCTGGAAGGACATTCCCTTTTCGAAAGACCTTTCCTTGCGGGGCGAAGTCGTTGCTGTGTATCACCCTTCCGCCAGCGGGGCAAGCGAAGGCCGCTTCGTTATCGCAAGCGAGCAATTCCAATCCGCACCGCTGCACCTCAACTTCAAAATCGATTCAACCATCCCCACCAAAGATCAAGATGGCAAGAAGGCCGATGTCGGAGCCATCAAAGAAGGCGTCTCCGTTGATGTGACCTGCACTGTCAATACCAGCAGCGATTCCGACCCAACGAAGCTGCCCGCTCTCATAACGCCAACTGCCATCACGATTACGCAAAAGGAATAATTACGTCAGGGTCATACGATTGGCTGCGGCATTGCCGCAGCCTTTTTGGGGTTCATTATGGAAAGCACTGTTAAGCAAGGCCGTTTTATCAGCGCAATGCTGCTCGCCACTTTGTCAGTCGTAACAATCATGGCGGCCATCTCAGCGTTCAGCGTTGCTAACAAGGCGCGGGAGGCACTCTTTGCACCCACCCCGCTCTATATAAACGGCGAGTCCATTCCGGCCTCCGTCACCGCCGCGCTTACCATCCGCGATGTTATCGTCCTTGCTCTTTCGATTGCATGTCTGCTTATCTATCTGCGCTTCTGCCTTGACGTCGTCAACACTCAGTCGATATTCACGCGAAAACAATGTCGGCGACTTCTGGTCGTGGGACTTCTGCTGCTCATTTCTTCAGTCGTCTCGATTGCCTTCGACAGCCTGTGTGCCGCTCAACTCCCCAACAACGTTAGCACGAGCGTAATCGGAATCTTTGGTTTTAACGCTTGGACGCTGGTTCTTGCTTTGTTTGCGCTATCCCTTTCGGCTATCTTTGAGTACGGGCGACTCTTGCAGTCGGACGTTGACGCCATTATTTAGAAGGAGGGCAGCATGCCAATCGTCATGAGACTCGATCGCGTCATGGCGGATCGCAAAATGTCCTCTCAAGAACTTGCCGACATTATCGGCATCTCGCCCGTTAACGTTTCGCGCATTAAAACGGGGCGGCTCAAGGGCATTCGCTTTTCGACGTTGACCGCGATGTGCGAGGCACTTCACTGCAAACCTGGCGACATCATTGACTGGATGTCAGACGAAGAGTACATCGAGGCATTTGGAAGCCTTCCCAGCGACGAAGACTAACCAAAATGATCCGTTTTCCTCCATCCCCAACGGATCGATGAGAAAAGAGGGGGCTGTCCCGCATTGACGGGACAGCCCCCTCTGGCATCGGTATGTGCGGCTCGTTAGTAGCCCTGGCCGTAGCCCTGGCCCTGCTGGCCCAGCAGCTCCTCCAGATACTGGCGCAACTGCTCGTCAGTAATGCCGCCGTTGCCGGTGTCGGTCGCGCTGTCGTCCTGCTGCTGGCTCTGCAGCTCCTCGTCAGAGCCCAGCTCAACCGTGACCTTCTTCTCTTCCTTGCCGCGCATGAGCGTGATCTCGACCTTCTCGCCCACCTCGTGGCTGCGCAGAGCGATGATCAGGCCATCGGCGCTCGTAATCTCATCGTCGCCCAGCTTGGTAATGACATCGCCCTCTTGGATGCCGGCCTTGGCAGCGGGACCGTCCTCGACGACGCTTGCCACGTAGGCGCCGCTATCGGTGCTGAGCTTGTTGGTACGGGCATTGAGCGCATTGACGCTCGAAAGCGTGGCGCCCAGGTACGGATGAACCGGCGTCTTGCCGTCGATGATCTGGTCGGCAATGTTCTTGGCATAGTTGACCGGAATGGCAAAGCCCACGCCCGAGCTGGAGCCCGAATAGCTCTCGATGAGCGAGTTGATACCCACGAGCTCGCCGTTGTCGTTGACGAGCGCGCCGCCGGAGTTGCCCGGGTTGATGGCAGCATCGGTCTGGATCATGTTGGCGTAGATGGTGTTGCCGCTGGTAGAGCTCATGGCCGTGGAGCGATAGAGCGCCGACACGATGCCCGTGGAGACGGACTGCTCGTTGCCGAACGGCGAGCCGATCGCCATGACCCACTCGCCCACGTTGAGCTTGGAGGAGTCGCCGATCTCGATCGGGGTGAGCTTGGAGGCGTCAGCATCCTTGAGCTTGATGACGGCGAGGTCGCTCGAGGCATCGTTGCCCACGAACTCAGCCTCGTAGGTGGTGCCGTCGTCCATGGTCACCACGTACTGGTCGTAGCCGTCGACCACGTGGTCGTTGGTGAGGATGTGGCCCTCGGTATCGAGCACCACGCCCGAACCGACGCTGCCCGAGCTATCCGACTCATCGGCAGACTGCGAAAGCGAGCCATTCTGGCTACCGCTCGAAGTGGCGGTGATGGAAACGACGGAAGGCAGGGCCTTGGCAGAAACGGCCTCGGCCAGCGTGGTGTCCTCGGAGTCGATGGTGATCTTTTGCGTCGATGAACCCGAAGCACCCGCCGTCACGGCATTCTTTCCGCCGCCAATATTGAGCGTGCCACTCATAATGAGCGCGATGACCAGCAGAGCGCCGCACGCACAGCCGGCGAGTGCCGTAATAAAGATCGGCAGCTTTTTGGTTTTGGTCTTGACCACCGTGTGCTTGTTTACAACCTGCTGGCCGCCCAGCGGCTTGCCGGTCTGTGTGTCGTAAGCCTGCACGTAGGGAATGTTGCCGCCGGCAGGCGTCGACTCCACCTGCACGCGCGGCTGCTGGGTCTCGCCAGCGTTGCCCGCATCCTGAGGACGCTGGGAATCGTTCTCGCTCATGGCTGCGATCCTTTCGTCTAATAACCAAAGGCCCGCCAAACATGTGGCGGGCCATCATTGTTCACGTTGAGTTGTACCCCAATATGCGGGCGTAAGTGTATGAGAACGCAATCTTTTAGGAAGGCTTAAGTTCTGTTGCAGATCCGAGAGAAACCCGCATCTGCGGCAAAACCACCACAAAGGTGCCTGTCCCCTTTGTGGTGGAAATCTAGTCCTTAAACAGGTAGCCCACGCCGCGGACGGTGGTGATGTGCGCCGCGATCTGCGGGCCCACCTTGGAGCGGATGCGTCGAATGTGCACGTCGACGGTGCGCGTGCCGCCGCAGTACTCAAAGCCCCACACGCGGTGCAGCAGCACCTCGCGGCTGTAAGCACGGTTGGGGTGCGTCGCCAAAAAGCTCAGCAGCGAGTACTCCATCAGCGTCAGGTCGATGGGCTCATCGTCGAGCGTCACCTGGTAGGTGGCCAGGTTGATCTCGAGGTTGTCGATGTTGAGTACATCGTCGGCGGTGACGGTCTCCTCCTCGCCCATCAGGCGCTGCGCACGAGCCTTGAGCTCGTTCGGCGTCGCCGTGGGACACACAAAGTCGGCGTGCGCGTGATTAGGCAGGCGCAGGGTGCCGAGCGCCTCGTCGTCGACGATCACCAGCATGGGAACGCCGCCGCGATCGTCGAGCCACTTGGCAATCTGATCGATGCGGTCGCTGCGGATGCCGTCGGAATCGAGGATCAGCAGGTCAAAGTCGTGCGCCGCAGTCGGCGAATCGGGGGTGGCCAGGCTCACCTCGACACCCAGGGTGGTCGTCAAGCTGCGGGCAAACTCGTGGAAGCGCGTCGTGCGCGCCATGAACAGGGCACTCTTTTCGGACATATCGGCCTCCAAAGAAATGAGCTCAATCGTACCGGGACAAGCCAGCGCGATTAGGAGTTCGCCAGGTAGTGCTTGATCTCCCACTGGGTGATCGTGGACTCAAACTTATGCCACTCGTCGCGCTTCTTTTTAAGGAAGAAGCTGTGGATGTGCTCGCCGAGGGCATCCTTCATAAACTGCGAGTCCTCAAACACGTCGAGCGCCTCTTTGAGCGAGCGCGGCAGCGGCGCGTAGCCGGCCTCGAGCATCTGACGGTCGGTAAGCTTGAGCGTCTCGGCCGTGGCCTCGGGCGGCAGCTCCAGCTTGCGCTCGATACCGTCCAGACCAGCAGCCAGCGTGACGGCATTGACCAGGTACGGGTTGGCCATGGGGTCGGGGCTGCGAAGCTCGATGCGCGTGGACAGCTGCTTGCCGGGCTTGTAGACCGGGATGCGGACCATGCTCGCGCGGTTTCGCAGGCCCCACGTGGCGTACTGCGGCACGGAGTCGCCGCCGGTGGTGATGCGCTTGTACGAGTTGACGGTGGGGTTGGTGATGGCGCTGATCTCGCGCGCGTGCGCCAGAATACCGGCCATGTAGTGCTTGGCGACGTCGGAGAGATGGTACTTCTCGTCGTCCTCGCCCCAAAAGACGTTGTTGCCGTCGTGGTCGAACAGCGACTGGTGCAGGAACATGGCGCTGCCGTCCTCGCCCGCCAGCGGCTTGGGCATAAAGGAGGCGTGGCAACCGCTCTCGTAGGCCTGCTGCTTAATGATGAGCTTGGCCGTGGTGATGGCGTCGGACATGCTCAGAGCCTCGGCATGGCGCAGGCTCATGCCGTGCTGCGAGCGACCAGTGGCGTGGAAGGTGTACTCCACGGGAACGGACATCTTCTCGAGCGTGAGGACCGTGTTGCGGCGCAGATCGCGGGCGGCGTCGCTCACCGAAAGATCAAAGTAGCCCACGTTGTCGAGCGGCTCGGGCGTGTGCTCGTCGGGGAAGTAATAGTACTCGAGCTCGGCGCCCACGTTGAGCAGGTAGCCGGCCTTCTCGGCCTTGTGGAACATACGGCGCAGGGCATCGCGCGGATCGCCGGCGAAGGGCTTGCGGTCGGGGGTGCACACGTCGCAGAACACGCGGGCAACGCCGTTATGACTCGGACGCCACGGCAAGATCTGGAAGGTCGAGGCATCGGGGAACGCCAGCATGTCAGCTTCCTCGGGCGTGGCAAAGCCCTCGATGGCCGAGCCGTCAAAGCCAATGCCCTCCTCAAAAGCGACCTCGAGGTCCTCGGGGCTGATGGCAAAGTTCTTGAGGCGACCGAGAATGTCGACAAACCACAGACGCACAAAGCGGATGTCACGCTGCTCTACAGAGCGGAGTACGTAATCGACGTTCTGCTGGTTCATGTCGCTCCCCTTTCTTTCGGGCGGGTTTCGACTGTTCTATATCGCAGATACTATCGCAGAAAAATGTTTCCGCAGGGTTAAAGCGTATCAACCGCTCAAAAAACGCGCGCGAGCTGGCGGGCGTAAGTCGGTAGCCTAGCGCGAGGTGGAGGCGCGGTGCTCGATGTGGCCGGGGATCTCGATACGCTTGGGCGCCAGCCTTGCGGCCTCGCCCACGGTGGTGCTAACGACGTCGATGCGCTCGGACAGGCGCTCGACCACGCGCTCGGCAATGGTGAGGGTGTCTTGCGCGGCCGTGGTCACACCGCCAAAGAGCACGTGGTTCCAGGGGTAATCGTCAAACGTCGCGATCTTGAGGCCAGCCGGCAACGAGGGCCCCAGCTGTGCCAGCGCCTCGGTCAGGCGTAAAAAGACCAGGCCGTTGACGGCGATAAGCCCGAGCTTTTTGCCCGCGTAATCGCGGATGGCATCATCCAGGCGGCTGACGCCCTCGGCACCGCCATCGGCCAGGGTGACGACCTCGCCGGCAAGGCCGCGACGAGCGAGCTCGTCGGTAAAGGCCTCGGCGCGCTCGCGACGAACGGGGCTGTCGTCGCTTGCCTCGGCGAGCAGGCATAGACGTTCGCTGCCCGCGGCGGCAAGTTCGTCGACCAAGCCGGCAACCAGCTCACGGTTGTTAGATGTCACCAGATCGACACCGCCGGCGGCAACATCGCGGTCGAGTAGCACAACCGGCAAGCGTCCCGCGGCCGCGGCGATCGCCTCATCGTTACCGCCGCAGGTGTTGACGACCAGGCCGTCCACGCCGGCATCGATAAGCCTGGTGAGCGACTCGGCCTCCTTGGCGGGATCATTGCCGCTAATAGCCGTCATGAGCGAGCAGCCGCGCGCGGCGGCGCTGGCAGAAAGCCCCTCGAGCATGGCGCTGGAAAACGGGTTGCCGATGTCGGCCAAGATCACGCCGATAAGGTTGGTGCGCGAGCTGCGCAGGTTGCGCGCGGCAGCACTCGGACGATAGCCGGTGCGCTCGATAACTGCGGCGATGCGGGCGCGAGTCTCCTCGGTCATCTGCCCGGGGCGGTTATTGAGATAGCGCGAGACCGTGGCCGGGCTCACACCCGCCTCGGCGGCAATGTCCTTGATCCTCATCTGCGCCATAGCGCACCCCGTTTCCCAATTGTCGGCAGTCTGAGCCATTTTAGGCATTTTTTAAAAATTCTGACAGTCTAGGAAACGGGTGATGGATTCGCTATGTCGAGCTGCGGAAACGCGCCTCGGTGAGCAGCAAATGGCGAACCACCCTTGCGGTCTCGGGCCATCTCTCGGAGTCCTGCTTGACCCTGAACAGGTAAACGAACCAGTTGAGGTACGACTGGAGGTTCGACATCGACATGCCCGTGAACCTCCAGAGGTACCGCTTGAGCCAGGAGCAGAGGTTGTTCACCATGGCCATCCGCTCCAGGTAGACCGGGTCGTTGACGTCGGCCCTGTGCGCCTCCTCGGCGCAGCCCGACTCGCGGATCAGCGCGCCGTGCGCCCTCTCCCTGTCTTGGACGACCAGGCTCCCCTCGGCGATATGCCCGCCGAGCGCCCCCAGCACCCTCGCCGAGCTGGGCTTTCCGCGGCCGCACACCACGGCGACCGGGTTCTTGTGCACGTCGATGGCGACCGCTATGCAGACCTTCTGGCGGGACAGCCCGCGCTTCCTCGCCACGCCGTACCCAAGATGCAGGTCGGTGTCGTTCACGTAGGTCTCGTCTATCCAGACCAGGTCGCGCAGGACGATGCGGTCCTGGTAGCCGTCGACGGCGGCCATCACGCGGTGGCGCCACTCCCATGCCGTCTGGTGGGTTATGCCCAGCTCCTCGGCCATGGCGTCAAGGGGCACGTTGAACCGCATGAGGCCGATGAAGCGGCACCAGGTCGCCATGTCGGATTTGGACCCCTCAAGCACCGTGCCGGTGAGCGAGGTGAACCTGGCCCCGCAGGCGCGGCAGCGCCAGCGCTGGACCCCTCCGGCGGTCCTCCCGTCCCTGAAGGGCGAGGCCGCGCGGCAGGAGGGGCAGGCGGGGTCGGTGCGGTAGAGGTCGGCGGCCTCGGCGAGGGTGCCGAAGCCGTGCTTCTCGCGGCAGCACCGCTCGTCGACGGCCCGGCGGAGGAGCTCGAAGTCCCCCTCGTCGAGCGCCGCGACGGCGTCCGCGAAGGCGCTGTGTCGGTTCATCTGGGCGTTCCCGTCCGCAGCGGGGCCCACCCGGCGGGATTGTCGCCAAACAAGAGCCGGGTGAGCTCCGCTGCAAATTCTCGTTTGGCGGGAACAGGATAGCACGGCGCGCCCGGCGGACCATGTCGGGGCCGGATCCATCACCCGTTTCCTAGACTGTTAAATTTTAAAAATCTCGGTTGCAAAACGCTGTAGGTGAACAGCATCTTTTTTGCGTCTCGAGCAGATGCGGTGATGGGCTAGATAGACGAGTCCTTGGACAGCTCAAAGTAGCCGGGGTGCAAGGCGATGACCGGGCCCTGTTCCTCGGGCATTAGGTGCAGGTGTGTCTCCGCCAGATAGCTCGCCGTATCGGTGTCGCCATCCTTAATGGCCTCGAGAATCCGGCGATGCTGCCGACGAATTGGCTCCCAATCAAGGTCCTGAGATACCGCGCGCAGCCAGTTATACCGCTCAAAATGCGTATTGACGCTCTTCATCCAATCCCACAACATATGGCGGCCGGCAATCTCAAAACACGTCTCATGAAACAGGTTATCCAGGTCGAAAAAGCGACGCGTTTCGCTATGGTCAAGCGATTCGGACTCGGCAAGAATCTGCTCAAGCCGCTGCTTTTGCTCGGGCGTGGCGGCAGAGCAGCATTTAATGAGCACGCTTCTCTCGAGTTTCTCGCGCAAGAAACAGGCGTTCTCGGCGCGTTCCATGCTGATCTTAGAGACGTAGGTGCCGCTCTTGGGACGCGTTTCCACCAGCTCTTGCTCGCGCAGACGCACAAAGGACTCGCGAATGGGCGTGCGTCCGATTCCCGTCTCCTTTTCCAGACCAATCGCCGAAAGGCGCGTGCCGGGTTTGAGCTCGGCATAGATGATCTTGGAGCGCAATGCGTTGTATGCCTGGTCTTGCAGACTCTGATAATGCTGCTGTTCCATAAAGCCCTCGGATAAAAACCTGCTTTGTCGAATATCACCACGTAATACTATCGCATCGACACGTCCCAACTCCCAACCGGTCTTTTGGGACGTGTCTCTTTTACCTGCCCTGTCCCGTCGATCGGCACCCTTGCCACAAAAGGGCCCCATCTACTACGTTAACGCGGATAGCCCCGACCATTCCGAAAACTGCAAAAATAAAACCGCAGGTAGACAGCTTGTTGATTTTCGAAAAAGCCGGCTATGGTTGACCCCTGCGGCTTAAACGTAGTAGATGGGCTATTTTCGCGGCACAGCACCCCCATCCCAAATTGCCACCCCGAGCCCACATAAGTTGCGGTGAAATACGGACGGTTGACAATCGAGGTCGCGCTATGCGGGTTGCTATATCTCACTATACTTTGCTATATCTTGCTATAACTTGACAATAATCGGTCGATTGTCAGCCAGACAAGACGGGCCCCAAGCCACTTATGAGCTTGGGGCCCGTCTTGCGCCATGGCTCTTTTGGTCTATGAGCGCTCGTATTTCGTGGCGCGACCTGTCCCCTGCTTTACAATTGCGCTTCGACCAATCAGCGATTCGAGCGCCGCCAATGTCCGCGTGCGGCTTAGCCCCGTCTGTTTTTCGATCTCGCTTCGCGACATAATTCGTCCGCCTGACAAAGCCTTGAGAACCTGGACCTCTTCCTCGGACCCTTCAAAGGCATCGGTAACGGGCAATGTGACGGCCACTATGCCGCCGCGAACATCAAATACCGGTTGGCTCAAAGAATCTCGATACGCACGCCTGATTCGCGCGATCCCCGTGCCAAATTTCTCGATGTAATCCAGCTTCAAAAAGACCTCGGCGACAATTGGGTTTCTGAGCACGGATATCTGCCCATACAGGTATTGTTCCGTCGTCAAACCGACAGGCAATGATCCAGGTGAAGTCACGACGACGCGATCATCGTACAGGGCAATTTGAACGTTCGCTCGAACGTCCCACGTCCGATGCACCAAAGCGTTTGCGACAGCTTCGCGAAACGCCTCGAGAGGGATTCGGTCGGTCTGGACACGCTCCATACCTTCAATGCGCTCATAGCGATAGTAGCGTGTGAACATGGCTACCGCCTTGTCCACCTGCTCGACTGCCGACACCCCCGTCGTTGCCTCGCGATCAAGAATCACATCCTCGGTATCGCCGAAGCGAACGCAATCGATGCCTGGAAATTCGTTCTCGTCCGCCAAAATCGCCGCGGCGTTGGTATAGCCATCTTTACCGAGTAAGCGAAGCGTGCGCATAATATCCGGCGTGAGCTCAGAAATGCCAAGATGTTCAATGCACTTGCGTTCGAGCGTATGAAAGCTCAGGTCTTGCCGAGCCGAAATGAGCGCATCAAACGTTAAATTGCTGCCCTCGAGCGTTAGTCTGCCATACTCAAATCGGTCGACCTCCACCGTTGCCGAATCGTTTCGCCTGTAGGCCTTTCCCTTGCTTCGATAGGGTTTGTCCTGCCCCTCGAAAACTGTAAGGGTTACGGTCCCGTGTTTCTCATCGGGCTCAAGCGAGTAGCGGGGCGCGGGATCTAAGCTGTCATTAATCATATTTTCGATACGCAGGCATTCAGCAACTGGATCTGCAAGACCGACAGCAACGCCCTCGTCATCAACGCCAAACTCAATCTTGCCCGTCCCGTAGTTTGCATAGGCGCTCACCGTTTTAAGAAACGTCGGCGTAACGCTTTCCTTGTATTCGACTGTAGGGCTCTCTCTAACGACCATATGCACAACCCCTTCGTTTCGTACCATTCATGACCGTATTATAAGACGAAAACCGTTTACGTACTGAATATACCAAGACGCAAACGGTTTTCGTCTGGATTTACGTCCGGAATTAAGACGCAAATTGCGCTTTCGTACGATTTTGTGCCAGACGAAACATGCTTTCGTCCGGCAGTACGTCCGCAATCCAGACGAAATGAGCCCCGAGCTCAGTATTGAACTCGGGACTCTTTGCGCCACGCATCTATGAGAGGAGAAATTCGATGCGTACGGACGCTACTCCATGAAGCCATCCTGGGATGGCGGCAACCTCGTCGTTCCCCGCCTGATGGGCGTGCTCAAGGCATCCGTTCCCCTCTTTATCGACGTGACCGGCAAGAAGCTCGTCGAGGAGGCCATCCGCACGCACCGCGGTGTGGCCGACGCCATCGCCGCGCGCAACCCCACCGCTGCGCACGACGCGATGTATCTGCACCTGGTCTACAACCGCAACATGATCGCGGAAGGTGCACAGGCGGTTAGATAGCCGTTCGAGGCAGTCACAGCTGCCGGCACTGTGCACGTCACATTTTGGTATGTCAAAAATGTGACGTGTCACATCAAAAATTACAATGGCACTTGATTTTTTATTTGAACCTATATTCGGCAAAGGGAGGGCAGCCATGGAGAGCAGTCTTTACCTTCAAAGAACCGAATTAACCTGCGACAGCGATGAGCTGCCCCCACTGTGCACACGATTCCTTGCTCTGGCACTCGCCATCGCGCTTGCCCTCGCCTGCATCTTCTCCCCCATTGCCGTGGCGCACGAAATGCACCACGACTGCACAGGCGTCGGTTGCGTAACGTGCGCAGAAATGGCCGGCAACCTTTCACTCGCGCAGCGCGGATCGGTGCCCCACAACCCCATAGCCATCGCATCGCTCTTGATGATCCATGCCGTCGCCATCATCGGCGTTGAGTATGCCTCATATGCCCCCGTCACACTCGTCTCTCTTAAGGTGCGCCTGGACGATTAACGACCCCCAAAACAATCGAACACACCTGAACGTTCGCGAGCGCATGCCGCTAGCGGCACGCGCTCTCACCCTATTGTTTTGGAGCAAACCTATGTACAATCGAATCTTTAAGCGTCGCCCTCGGCGTCGCCTCACCCGTCGCCACTGTCTTACGACGTGTATCGGAGCAGCACTCGTGTTCTCCGTGCTAGGACTCACTGCCTGCGGCGGCAACACCTCAGCACAGACCGGCGGCGCAGGCACGGCCTCCGACACCGTCAACGTCGTAGCAAGTTTTTATCCCATGGCAGACTTCGCGCAAAAAGTCGGAGGAAGCCATGTCAAGGTGACCAACCTGGTTCCCGCGGGAACCGAGCCGCACGAGTGGGAGCCCAGCCCCAGCGATGTCAGGCAAATTCAGGCGGCCGATGTCTTTATCTACAATGGTGCCGACATGGAGGGCTGGGTCGATGACACCCTTGAGTCAATCGACACGTCTAAAACGACCGTCTGCAAGGCTTCCGACGGCATCACGCTGCGTATGGCAGCCAAAGGAGACGAGTCCGCAGACGAGCACGAACACGCAGGCGAGCACGACCCGCACGTGTGGTTGAGCCCCAAGAACGCCAAGGCCGAACTCAAGAATATCGAGCGGGCGCTTATTAAGGCCGACCCCGACAACAAGGCCGATTACCAGGCGAACTACAAAAAATATGCTGAGAAGTTCGACGAACTCGACGAGCAGTACCAAAATGAACTCAGCAAGGTAAAAGGCCGCTCCATCGTCGTCTCGCACGAGGCCTACGGCTATCTGTGTGACGAGTTCGGTCTCACGCAGATGCCCATCACCGGCATGGACGCCGAGGGCGAGCCCAACGCCAAGACCATGGCGCAGATCGTCCAGTTCATCAAGGACAACAACGTCAAAACGGTCTTTGGCGAGGACCTGGTTTCCCAGAAGGTCGCCAAGACCATCGCCGACGAAACCGGCGCTGAGTGCGTGCAGCTCAACCCCGTCGAGGGCTTGACGGATAAGCAACTCGAGGCTGGCGAGGACTACCTCGCCGTCATGCAGGATAACCTTGACAAGCTCGTCAAGGCACTTAATCAAGAGTAAGGGGATAGTGCTGTGAAGATGAGCATGAAGAACCTAAAGAGCTGGATGGCCGAGCATCCCTACCCCCGTACGCTTGCGGCAATCGCCGGCGCATCGATTTGTTCGACGCTCGCCCTCGAACTTCCGTCCAACCATGAGCTGTGGAACATGCGACCCGGCCCGGCTCTTTTGGAGCTCATGCTCATCTTCTGTTTCCTGAGCCTGTTGTTCTATCTGCCACGTCGCCGGAAGACCCCCGCGATCCTTGGCGTTGTGGCGTTTGCCGCCATCGGTATCGCTGAATACTTCGTCATCACGTTCAAATCGATGCCCATCCAACCGGGCGACTTGTTCGCGCTTTCCACGGCCGCCACGGTCGCCGGCAGCTACACCTACGAGCTGAGCGGCTATTGCTTCTTGGGACTTGCCGCGGCAGCAATCGGCATTGTGCTCATCGCCCGCATCCCGCGCGCCATATGCGAACGTCCGCCCCGCCGCGGTGACCAAACCGAGAAATCCGAGCGCAAAACCAAGCTGCCGCTCTCGGTCGACCGCCGCACCGCACTCGTTGCCGGCGCTGCGCTGGCGGGGCAGGCCATGATCAGCTACTACGATACCCTCGGCATCAAGCTGCACACGTGGAAGCCACTCGACAGCTACTACAGCCAAGGATTCCTGCCCACCTTCATCTCTAGCGCGCAGAAGATGATCCCGCCCAAACCCAAGCATTACGACGGACGCTACACGGCCGCGCTCATCAAGCGCCTGGCCGGTCGCTGGAACCGCGGCATCCACGGTGTCGCCAACGTCGACCGCACCGCCGCCGTGGCGCAGTTCGAGCAGCTCAAGCCATCTGTCATCTGCATCATGAACGAGTCGTTCGCCGACCTCTCGATTTTCAACGGCCTGGGCTGCGACTATCGGGGACCCGAACGCTTCAAGGCTATCGATGACGCGATCATGCAGGGTGTGAGCTACATGAGTGCCTTTGGCGCGGGCACCTGCAACAGCGAGTTTGAGTTTTTGACCGGGCACTCGATGGCATACCTGGGCGCCGGTGTGTACCCCTTCATGACGTATAACTTAGCCCCCACCGAGAACCTCGCGCGTCAGTTCAAGAAGCTCGGGTATCGCGCGGTGGCCATGCACCCCAACCATGCCAGCAACTGGAACCGAGAGAACGTCTTTACTGACATGGGCTTTGATGAGTTTCTTTCCATCGAGGATTTCGCTGGCGCACCTCAGCTCTGCCGCAAGGTAACCGATGCGGCGACATATGACAAGTGCCTCGAGGTGCTGCGACAGAACAACGAGCCCATCTTTATCCATGACGTAACCATGCAGAATCACTCGGCCTACGACACCGGACTGGTGCCCGCCGACCAGCAAGTGCATCTAAACCTCAACGGCATCGAGGATAAAGTCATCACGTGGACAAACGAGTATTGCTCCCTTATGGATGCCTCGGATAAAGCGTTCGCCGACTTTTTGGACCAGCTGCGCGAGCTCGACCGCCCCGTGGTCGTGGTGATGTACGGTGACCACCAGCCGTTCTTTACCGACCGCTATAACGACCTCTACTTCACCGACGAGGATGAGGCGACGCACACCGAGCGCATCTGGCAGACGCGCTACGTGGTGTGGGCGAACTATGACGTCGCCGGCAACGCCCAGACAAGCGAAACGCTGGATACAAGCATCGATAACGTTGGAGCACTCGCCCTCAACGCCATAGGAGCTCCACTCACAGCCTATCAACGCGCGCGCCTGCAGAATCGCAAGAACATGCCAAGCATCAATGTGGTCGGCAAACAGGATGCAAACGGCACGTGGCATGTCCCCGAAGCCGAGAATATGCCGAGCAAACTGCACGAAACCGACGATCGCCTGGAGCGCATGCAGTACCGCAAGCTCTTCGACCACGGTGGCTCCGTCTTTACGGCGCACAAGCAAACCGCCGCAAACGAGACCGACCCCAATGCAACGCCAGGCGCGAGGGCCTAACTATGGAAACGCCCATTGAGATTCGCGATCTTTCGTTTTCGTATGGCCCTGTCCCCGTTCTTGCCCATTGCTCATTGATCATTGCCCCTGGTCAAGCCATGATTCTCTCGGGAGAGAATGGAGCCGGCAAGTCCACGCTCCTCAAATTGGTGCTTGGCGAATTGGTTCCCCAGCAAGGTGATGCCCTCCTCTTTGGGACGCCTGCGCACTCGTTTACCGATTGGCATCGCGTTGGCTACGTTCCCCAGCGCGCCGGCGGTTCCTACGACCGGTTTCCCGCAACGGTAGCCGAGATTGTTGCCAGCAACCGCTATGCACTCGGGCACAGCCAACGTCGAGGGTCTCACGCTGCCGCGCTGCAAGCTCTCGAGCTCGTGGGGCTCGTCGACCATGCTAACTCACTAATTGGCGAGCTTTCGGGTGGCCAGCAGCAGCGGGCGCTTTTGGCTCGCGCTCTTGTGAATCATCCAGAACTCCTCGTGCTCGATGAGCCCACCAGCGGGCTCGACCGTTCGAGCGTCGACGAGTTTATCGAGGTCATGGCCACCCTCATGCGCGACCCCGAGCGTGTCGTTCTTATGGTGAGCCATGATCTCGAACGACTTGAGGGTCTCGAGGCCGACCGCATTGTCTTATCCCAAGGAGTTATCCACCATGCTTGACATGCTTCAGTATGCCTTTATGCAGCGGGCGTTCCTGAGCGGCATCGTACTGGGTGTCGCGATTCCGCTTGTGGGAGTCATCGTGGTGCTCAAGCGCCTCTCGATGATCGGCGATACGTTGAGTCATGCCTCGCTTGCTGGCGTGGCGGGCGGCCTCATCGCCGGCATCAACCCCGTCGCGGGCGCCACCGTGGCATGTCTTGCAGCTGCCTGCTTCGTCGAGATGATTCGCAAGCGGCTCGAAAGCCGCGGAGACCTTGCTATTGCCATTGTTATGGCCGCTGGAGTCGGACTTGCCGGCGTATTGTCCGGATTTGTGCCGAACTCGTCTACGTTCTCGAGTTTTCTCTTTGGCAGTATCGTCACGGTCGACAACTCCGAGCTTGCAGGCGTCATGGTCGTCGGCTTAGGTATTATCGCCTATTGCCTTTTGTTTTCGCGTGAGCTCTTTTGGGTGGCACTTGATGAGCGTGCGGCTCGTATCGCCGGCGTGCGCACGCGTTTTATCAACGTGAGCTTTATCTTCGCCTGCGCACTCGCCATCTCCATCGCAGCGCGCACCGTAGGCGCCCTGATCGTAAGCTCTATGATGACAGTACCAGTCGCCTGTGCACTTGTCGTCGCCCGTAGTTGGCGGCAGGCATGTATTGTGAGCTCCACCGTGGGGCTTATATCTGTCTTGGCAGGACTCACCGCCTCTTATGTTTGGGGGCTTAAGCCCGGCGGTACCATCGTGCTCACGCAGGTCGCCATATTAGTCGTGCCGGTCATATGGCGTGGGGTCAGACAAAATGCGCGCAATTGAACGATTGCCGTGCATGGCAACGAGCGCCCAGGCACCATATTCGGGCACAAGCATGCTCGCCCAGAACAAATTGGAACACAGAACATTCGACATTCAACGGTAAACTCATTTTCAATCCAGCAGGAAGTCCATCCGTTGAAAGAAACCGTTTTTTGGCCAACCAGCCCACCACTAAGAAGCGTGTCGCATCAACGGCATCGCCAAGGTCAAGGAGATTTTTGGGCCTCTAATCGCACGGTTTATTGCAGCTAACGCAAGCGGCCGCCGCCCCGTATACGGGACGGCGGCCGCTTTTTGCTCTCTATCGCTTGGCGCCTCGGGACAGGCCCCTCTGCATCAAACGGCGCAAAGGGGGCTGACTAGAGCTCGCAGGCAACCTTGTAGCCATCGCCGATGGCGTCGCGGATGTTGCCGCACTTGTTGGCATCGCCCAGCACGTGGACAGCAACGCCAGCAGCAGCCAGGTCGTCGGCCAGTTTGGTATTGGGACGATAGCCCATAGCCAGCACCAGCGTATCGGCACCGGTGATGGTGTGGGCCTCGCCGTCCTTCTCGTAGCTGATAGTGCCCTCCGTGATCTCGGTCACCTTGGCCTCGGTCAGCACGCGAACGCCCTTGGAGAGCATGCGCGTAATGAGCACCGCGCGGCCGGCGCCGCCCTCGTTGGCGGCGAGCGTCTTGGTCATCTCGATAACGGTGACATCGCGGTTGGCCGGCGACAGGTCGTTGACCAGCGGGGCCAGGTAATCGGCCGTCTCGCAGCCGACGGTGCCGCCTCCCACGATGACGATCTTCTTGCCCGGGAAGGCATTGCCACCCAGCAGGTCGTCGGCCGTCATGACCTGCTTAAAGCCCTGCATGAAGGTCGGAGCGATGGGCTCGGCGCCATAGGCCAAGACGACCTCGTACCCGGCGTAGTCACGCTGGATATCCTCGGCAGAAAGCTCGGTACCAAAAACGCACTTCACGCCCGCCTGGGCCAGGCGGCGATACTGGTACTTGATCACGCGCGTGAGCTCCTGCTTTGCCGGCGGAACGGCCGCGATGCGCATCTCGCCGCCAGGCTCGTCCTGCTTGTCCACGAGCACCACGTTGTGACCGCGCTTGGCGGCAATAAACGCCGCCTCCATGCCCGCGGGACCGGCGCCCACAACGAGCACGTTCTTGGCCTCGGCGGCAGGCTCGTAACCGGCCTCGTCGCGCTCAACGTCCGGGTTGACGGTGCAGGAGATGCGCTTGCCGAACATGATGCCGTTCAGGCAGCGCAGGCAGCCAATGCAGGGGCGGATCTCATCGGCGTTGCCGGCGGCCGCCTTGTTACAGAACTCGGCATCGCACAGGTTGGCGCGGCCCATCATGCAGATGTCGGCGGCACCGTCCTCAATCAGTTCCTCGGCAATCCATGCCTCATTGATGCGGCCGACCGTGGCGACGGGAATGTTGACGTGCTTTTTAATCTCGCGCGAGCAAGCGGCGTGCGAAGCCTGCTGGGTACCGGCGGCGGGAATCGCGGAGCCGCGCTTGATGGTAGTGCCGCCCGACACGTGAATCATGTCGACGCCGGCCTTCTCCAGGCGACGCGAGACATAGATCATGTCGTTGAGGGTCAGGCCTCCGTCGGTGTACTCGTCGCCCGAGATGCGGACGTCGATGATGAAGTCCTTGCCGCAGCGCTCGCGAATCTCGGCGATGACCTCGAGCAAGAAGCGCATGCGGGCGTCGAGCGAGCCGCCGTACTCGTCGGTACGCTTGTTGTAGAGCGGAGTCAAGAAGCCACCGAGCATGCCGTGGGCGTGCGCCGCATGGACCTCGACGCCATCGACGCCAGCCTTTTGCATGCGAACGGCAGCGTCACCGAACTGATGCGTGAGCTCGTGGATCTCGTCGACCGTGATGGGGCGCGGCGCCTCACGGGCATAGGACGGGCCCACAAAGGACGGGGCGATCAGGCGCGGCGTGCCCGGAATGTTAAAGGCCATGTAGGCGGGGTGGAAGAGCTGCGGCATAATCTTGCAGCCATACTCGTGGACGGCCGCGGCGAGCTTTTCCCAACCGGGGATGAACGTATCGTCGTAGCAGCACATGTCGCCCGGCAGATAGGTGTAGGTGGGCTCGACCGTCACGACCTCGGTAATGATGAGACCAACACCGCCCCTAGCGCGGGCACGGTAATGATCGACCAAATCGTCAGTCACATAGCCATGGTCGGCTAGGTTGGTAGAAACCGGCGGCATAAAGACGCGGTTCTTGACCTCGGTCGTACCGACCTTGATGGGGCTAAAGAGCATCGGATAGGCGGAGGACTCCATATAGGCTTCCTTTCGTTTGAGCCGCTCGGCGGCACTTGCTGATTCCCCTATCGTATCAGTTGCCACCGTACCTGCGGCAGTACGTGCTCAAAAGCCAATTGTGTTAGTGAATGCCGCGGCCCAGGTCCTCGGCAATCTTATCCACGCCCTTAAGCGCGGCACAGGTCTTTTTGTTGGAGCAATGCCCGGTGCAGACGCCGCCCTGCGCGCAGTCGGCGCAGGTGCCTTTGCGATAGATGCGCACGCACACGGCGACAAATGCAACGCCGATAACGGCCAGAACAACAATATCGATAGGTGCCATAGCAAGCCTCCTCTAGTTAACCTAAACTTACTTTACCCCAAACCCCACCTGCTCAAAAGGGACAGGTTTATTTTGGTCGGTTTTATCTGCGGAAACGCCACATCTCCCCCACCAAATAAGTTGCGGTGAAATAGTTCCTAAAAATGCCAACGACGCCCTCAAACAGTAGCTCTTCCACCGCAACTTATCTTAGTGCAGATTAACCTGACCCCATTGCACCAAAAGCCCGAGTGTCGCTGGGACACCCGGGCTCGTGGAAAAGGGGCCAATCCTTATTCGGACTTAAGCGGATACTGCGGCGGAAGCAGTGTTGGTCTCGTCCTCGTCGGTCCATGCATGCGCAGGGATAGGGCGAAAGATCTGGAAGAGCATCGCAACCAGCAGAACGATGGCCACAACCGTCCAGAAGCCAAACTGACCCAGAACAAGCAGGTTATAGAACTGGTTGATGAACAGGCCGATCACCCAAGCGAAGGCGCACTCGTAACCGATAGCGATTGCTGTCCACTTGCCAGAGTCCATCTGATTGCGGATGGTGCCCATAGCAGCAAAGCACGGAGCGCACAGCAGGTTGAAGGCACCAAAGGCAACGCAAGCGCCCATGGTCGGGAACATACCGGCAAACGCGGTCCACAGGCTCGGGTCGGTCTCGGCGGCGTCGGCCACGGACAGCAGCGAGCCGGCGGTAGCGACGACGTTCTCCTTAGCCACGAGGCCAGAGACGGTCAGCGCGGTTGCCTGCCAGGTGCTAAAGCCGAGCGGCGCAAAGATCCAGGCGACCAGGTTGCCGAGCATGGCGAGCACGGAGTAATCCATGAACTCCTCGGGGATGCCGTCCATCGCAGGCAGGAAGCCAAAGGCACCGTTGTAGCTACCAAAGTTGGACAGGAACCACACCACGACAGTCGAAGCGAAGATAACCGTGCCGGCCTTCTTGATAAAGGCCCAGCAACGCTCCCACACGTGCAGCGCCCAAGAACGGATCGCCGGGAAGTGGTAGGCAGGGAGCTCCATGACAAACGGGGTCGGACGGCCGGCGAAAAGCTTGGTCTTCTTGAGCATAAGGCCCGAAGCGATGACGGCAAAGACACCCAGGAAGTAGAAGAGCGGGCTGATCCACGCAGCGGTGGTGGAAGAGTCGCCGATGATGGAGCCCATGAGCAGGGCAATGATCGGCAGCTTGGCGCCGCAGGGGACGAACGTGGTGGTCATGACCGTCATGCGGCGGTCCTTCTCGTTCTCGATGGTCTTGGTGGCCATGACGCCGGGGACGCCGCAGCCCGAAGACACGAGCATAGGAATGAAGGACTTACCGGACAGGCCAAAGCGACGGAACACTCGGTCCATGATGAAGGCGACGCGGGCCATGTAGCCGCAGTCCTCCAGGAAGGACAGCATCACAAAGAGCAGGAACATCTGCGGGACGAAGCCGAAGATGGCGCCCAAACCGCCGACGATGCCGTCGCAGACCAGCGAATCGACCAGGCCGCCGTCCTCGGTGCCACCCGCCACAAGGGCATCGTGCACCACGGTGGTGATACCCGGGACATAGGGGCCGTACTGCGCCGGGTCAACCGAGTCGGCATCGTCGCCCGCAGCCTCGACGGCTGCATCGTAGGCGTCGCGGCCCTGACCGAGCACATACCAACCGTCGGTACCAAAGAGCTGGTCGTTGGTGAAGTCGGTCACCGTGCCGCCTAAGGTGGAGACGGCGATGTAGTACACGCAGAACATGATGACCACAAAGATCGGCAGGCCCAGGATACGATTGGTAACCACGCGGTCGATCTTCTCGGAGGTGCTCATCTTGGCCGGAGCCTTGGTGAGGCACTCGTCGATGATGTGCGCGATGCCGCCATAGCGCTCACCGGTAATGATGGACTCGGCGTCGTCATCACAGTCCTGCTCGCACTGGGCGACCAGCTCTTCCACGCGAGCGGCCTTCTCCTTGGTGAGGTTGATGAGCTTGCAGGCGTCCGCATCACGCTCAAACAGCTTGACGGCGTAATAGCGACGCTTGTCAGCGGGAACGCTCGCCGGAAGGTTGTTCTCGATGTGGTCCAGAACGTCCTCGATGGAGGAATCGAACTTGTGCTCCGGCACCTGGCCCTTGGAAGCAGCGGACTTCTTAACCTGCTCGAACAGCTCCTTAATACCCTTGTTCTTAAGGGCCGAAATCATCATGACCGGACAGCCGAGCTTCTTGGAGAGCTTGTCCGTGTCGATCTTGTCGCCGTTCTTCTCGACCAAGTCGGCCATGTTGAGAGCGACGACCACGGGCAGGCCGGTCTCGATAACCTGAAGCGCCAGGTACAGGTTGCGCTCGAGGTTGGTGGCGTCGACCACCTGGACGACCACATCGGGCTCGCCGCCCATGAGGTAATCGCGCGAGCATTGCTCCTCGGGGCTGTAGGGGGAAAGCGAGTAGATGCCGGGGAGGTCCGTGATGGTAACGTTCTTGTCGCTTAGGAGCTTGGCTTCCTTTTTCTCAACCGTAACACCGGGCCAGTTGCCAACATAACCGTTGGCGCCGGTGATCAGGTTGAAAAGCGTGGTCTTGCCGCAGTTGGGGTTACCCGCAAGCGCGACATGGATCTGAGAATCCGCCATTCAATCCTTCTTCCTTGTTTGCCCGCGCTGCTTTCTCCGCGCAGGCCGAATATGTGCATCAAAAGTGCTGGATAAGTTAGAAGATTCTAACTCTATCTGCGGAAATAACCGTCTCAGGGTCCGCTACTGGACCTCGACGACAGCAGCCTCCTCCTTGCGGATGGAAAGCTCGTAGCCGCGCACGTTAATCTCGACCGGATCACCGAGCGGTGCAACCTTCACGACCTTAAACGAAGTGCCCTTGATGAGCCCCAAGTCCATAAGGTGGCGACGGAGTGCGCCCTCGCCGTGAAGTTTGACGATAGTGGAGCTCTCGCCCACCTTAACGTCACCCAACGTCTTCATTCTCTTGTCCCCCTTTCAGTGCGTACAGAAATACCGTCGACTAACCGACGGTCATGATGTGCATGGCGACTTTGGAATCGATTCCAAAGCGAGCGCCGAGCACCGTGACGATGATGTTGGCGCCACTCGAGCTCACCACGTGAACCTCGTTGCCCTCGACAAAGCCCAGATCCTTGAGGTGGTGCTTCATATCCTCGTTGCCCTTTACTCGGGACACGTGCACCGTTTCGCCCGCTTTTACCATCGAAAGTGGCATGGCCGGCATCTGCGGTCCGCAAGACATGACTGGGCTCCTAACATCGATTCGTCCTTCACATCGACGCAGCAAAAGTTAACCACGCCTATGTTCGCCTTAGTAAACTAGCACGCGGTTAACTTTTTGGGAAGGGTCCCAATTCAGTTTTCGGAAAAGTTTCCCATACGAAACAAAGAAGGCACGGCGCGGGATATCCCTTTGCCGTGCCTTGTCATACCAATTTATGCAGCAGAGGGGACTCTCCCCTTTTTTCACCTTGTTACGCTTAGAGTGAGAGGTTTCTGATCAACGTGACGCACGAGGCCTCATCCACGCCCGAAACACGGAACACGATATCCTCGCCGCACTCGCCGTAGAGAGCCATCAGGCCCATCACGTCGCGCCCATCGACATGACGGTCACCAATACTGACCGACACGTCACTACGATGCCTGGCAATGATGTCGTAAAGCAGCGCAACCGGGCGGGCATGCAGTCCCAACGGATCTTTAATCGTCTTCGTAAACTCGACCATGTCCCCTCCCACGGCTTCGCCCATTCGGCCGGCAAACCCAGCCACGTGGTAGCTATTGTACCGTGAGACGCTTGTTGAGAGCGCCTCCGGATACCCCGTGGGCAAAAAGTGGCAAATATGAGTACTGTTACCAATTTAGTAGCAGCAAAATCGAGCCCGAAATGCTTTCTTAGAGCAATTTCCACGCTCTGCACGGCCCCATTCAATAACCATAGGGTGTTAGACAAATAGATTTTCGACTCTTTTTGACCCGAAGAGGGCCAAAAGATATGTTAGCGCCGTTGCAACAGTACTCATATTTGCCATTTTTTGCCCATGGGGTCTAAACCGGAAACCACATCCCATTCCGAGCATTGGTAACGAGATGCGATTTCTGCCAGAAGCTCTACCGGAAACTGTGTCCCATTATTCGACGGGATTCTGGGATGCACTTTCCCCATACAGCCCATTTGAGAAAGCGCATCCCACTCTGGAGGAGAATTCCGGGACGCAGTTCCCGGCGCGCAGCATCAAACCATCGGTCTCAGCACACCCCGCCGTAAAAAACGAGGGAAGGCGCGTGTCCTTCCCTCGTTGCGAGCAATATGTATGCCGTTCGCCTACATCAGGCGCAGGCTGACGTCCTTGAGCTGGGCGCCGCTAACGGCACTCGGGGCACCCGACATAAGGTCGGAGCCGCTGGCCGTCTTGGGGAACGCCATGACGTCGCGGATGGAGTCGGAGCCGGTAAGCAGCATGCACACGCGGTCCAGGCCCAGAGCAAAGCCGCCCATCGGGGGAGCACCAAACTTGAGGGCCTCCATGAGGAAGCCAAACTGAGACTCGGCGCGCTCCTCGGTAAAGCCCAGAAGCTTGAGCATGGACATCTGCATCTCGGCGTTGTGGATACGCATGCCGCCGCCGCCGGCCTCGAAGCCATCCATGACAAAGTCGTAGGTGCAAGAACCGGCTGCCAGCGGATCGGCCTCGATCTTGGCGATGTCGGTCTCGGTCGGCAGGGTGAAGGGCTGGTGCTCGGCAGCATAGGCCTTGCGGTCCTCGTCCCAGTGGAACAGCGGGAAGTTGACGACCCACAGGAAGTCGTGACCCTCGCGCTTGATCTCGAGCGCGTTGGCCATGTGAGAGCGCATGCCGCCCAGGATCTCGTCGGAGAGCAGGCGCGGGCCGGCGGCGAACATCACGAGGTCGCCGGGCTCGACGTCCATGCGCTCGCGCAGAGCAGCCATCTCCTCATCCGAGAAGAACTTGACGATGGGGCTGTTGATGGAGCCGTCCTCGCGGAAAGCGATCCAGGCCAGGCCCTTGGCGCCAAACGTGGAAGCCACGCCGGCGAGCTTATCGATCTTGGCACGGGCCCAGGCGCCGGCACCCTTGGCGTTGATGGCCTTGACGACGGAGCCCTCCTCGTTCGCGGCGGTCGCGAAGACCTTGAACTTGGAGTTGGCGAACACGTCGGTCAGGTCGACCAGGTGCATGCCGTAGCGAGTGTCTGGCTTGTCGGAGCCATAGGTGTCCATGGCCTCCCAGTAGTCCATGCGACGCAGCGGCGTAGGCATCTCGACGCCCATGCGGCCGAAGGCGTCGGACAGAACCTCCTCGAGCGCGCTCATGACGTCGTTCTGGTCCACGAAGGACATCTCGATATCGACCTGGGTGAACTCAGGCTGACGGTCGGCGCGCAGGTCCTCGTCGCGGAAGCATTTGGCGACCTGGTAGTAACGCTCGACGCCACCGACCATGAGCAGCTGCTTTAGGAGCTGCGGGGACTGCGGCAGGGCGTAGAAGTTGCCCGGCTGAATGCGGCTGGGGACGATAAAGTCACGGGCACCCTCGGGCGTGGACTTGAACAGGGAGGGCGTCTCGACCTCCATGAACTCACGGTTGTGCAGCGCCTCGCGAATGGCAAAGGTGAAGTCGGAGCGCAGCTTGAGGTTGGCCATCATCTCGGGACGACGGAGGTCCAGATAGCGATAGCGCAGACGGGTGTCCTCGCTGGTCTCGATGCCGTCCTCGATCTGGAACGGCGGGGTGACGGAGGTGTTGAGCACCTCGGCGTGGTCGGTCAGGACCTCGATCTCGCCGGTCGCGAGCTTGGCGTTGATGGTCCCCTCGCCACGGGCGCGCACGACGCCGTGAATCTTGATGGGCCACTCGGGACGCATGGTCTCGGCGATCTTAAAGGCATCGCCGTCGGAGTGCTCGGGGTCGAAGGTGAGCTGCGTGATACCCTCGCGGTCGCGAAGGTCGCAGAAGATGAGGCCGCCGTGGTCGCGGCGACGGCTCACCCAACCGGTGAGGGTAACCTCTTCGCCCACGTTCTCGCGACGAAGCTCGCCGCAGGTACGGGTGTGCATGGAATGCTCGTCGATGGGACGGGTCTGGCTCATACCAGTGATCCTCCTTTATGGATCTGTGCCGCCCCGTGTCGTTCCGGGCGGCGTCGTACAGATTTGCCCAGCCTGCGTAAACCGCGCAGCCAGACATGGCGTTCTATCTTATCGCACCTGTGTCGATGTGCCATGAAAAAGTAGCTCCTGCCCAAAGACTTGACGGAGACGAAACAATTGACGCACCGCGGCACCCGCCCGCGCTCGTCACGTGCGACAATGTGCCCCAACACAACTGCACTCGGAAAGGCCCGTCATGACCGCACGCCTCATCGTTATGGATATCGATTCCACCCTCATCAACCAAGAGGTCATTGACCTGTTGGGTGAGGAAGCTGGCGTAGGCGAGCAAGTTGCACAGATCACCGAGCGCGCCATGCGCGGCGAGCTCGACTTTAAGCAGGCGCTCGAGGAGCGCGTGGGGCTGCTTGCGGGCTTGGACGAGAGCGTGTTCGAGCGCACCTTTGCGCGCGTGACGTTTACCCCCGGCGCGCTGGAGCTTGTGCGCTCGGCGCACAGCAAGGGCTGGAAGGTCGGCGTGGTAAGCGGCGGCTTTCATGAAGTCGCTGACAAGATCGTGGCTGCCGCGGGCATCGACTTTTGCCTGGCCAACCGCCTGGAGGTTGTGGATGGCAAGCTCACCGGCAAGCTGGCTGCCGACATCGTGACCAAGGAATCCAAACTCATCCAACTGCTGGACTGGGCAGTTGAGTGCGGTATCGACATGGCCCACACCGTCGCGATCGGTGACGGCGCCAACGACATCCCCATGATCCAGGCCGCGGGCACCGGCATCGCGTTTTGTGCCAAACCCAAGACGCGCGAGGCCGCCCCGTTTACCATCGACGAGCGCAACCTCATGCTCGCCATGGACATCATCCTGCGCGACTAGCCAGTTCGTCTCACAATTTCATTTTATCTGACATATTAGAATTCCGAACAATTTTGCTCGAATGTTCGGAAACAACCCTTTGCGTGCTAAAATTCTCAACGTCGAAGGGAACTTATATGGACAAACGTGATCTTGAGCAATTGCTAAGTGACGTGGCAGACGGAAGCGTTGCGCCAGCCGACGCCCTCACGCGCATCCAGACGGCGCCAACCGCCGATCTGGGCTTTGCGCAGCTCGATCTTTCGCGCGGGGTGCGCCAGGGAGCCGGCGAGGTTGTCTACGGCGCTGGAAAAACCGCCGAGCAAATCGCCGCCATTATCAAAGCTTTGCTCGATGCAGACCAGGAGCGCATCCTGGTCACACGTTTGGATATCGAAAAAGCCGCTCGCACCACAGAGCTTCTCGGCAATGACATCGACCTAGGATATGTCCCGGACGCACAGCTCGCGCTCGTGGGCGGCAAGCCCTGCCCCACCGGCAACGGACGCGTCGTCGTGGCCTGCGCCGGCACGAGCGACCTGCCCGTCGCCGAAGAGGCAGCGTTAACAGCCGAGTTTTACGGCAACGAGGTCGATCGCCTCTACGACGTGGGCGTCGCCGGCCTGCACCGCCTGCTCGTGCATGCCGAGGAACTTGCCCAAGCCCAGGTGGTCATCGCCATCGCCGGCATGGAGGGAGCCCTTGCGAGCGTCATCGGCGGCCTTGTGAGCTGTCCGGTCATCGCCGTTCCCACCAGCGTGGGCTACGGCGCGAGCTTTGGCGGCGTAGCCGCGCTGCTCGCCATGCTCAACTCCTGCGCCAGCGGCGTTTCGGTTGTCAATATCGACAACGGTTTTGGTGCCGCCTACCAGGCAAGTCTTATCAATCATCTGTGCTCCGGCACAACCTGCGCCCGCTAAGGAGCATTCCATGTCCAACCATCAGCACACGCTTATCATCGACGGCACCTCGGGCATCAGCGGCGATATGACCGTCGCGGCCCTGCTCGACCTGGGCGCCAGCGAGGAGCACCTGCGCGAGCAGCTCGCCACGCTGCCGGTCGACGGCTTTGAGATTGCCGTGACGCGCGCGAACAAGCATGGCATCGACGCCTGCGACTTCGACGTTCAGCTGGCAGAGGAGCTCGAGAACCACGACCACGATATGGCATGGCTCTATGGCAACGAAGCAGCTGCCGAACACACGCACGAGCACGAGCACCACCATCATGATCATGGCGAGCACGAACACTGCCACGAGCACGCGCATGACCATGACCACGAGGGTCACCATCACGCCCACCACCATCACCACCGCTCCTTGGCCGATGTCACGACGATCATCGATGGCTCGCAGCTAAGCGATGGTGCCAAGCGTCGCGCCCTCGCCATTTTTTCCGTACTCGCTGCTGCCGAGGCAAAGGCTCACGGCAAAACGCCCGACACCGTCCTGTTTCACGAGGTGGGTGCCGTCGACTCCATCGTCGACGTCTGCTCGGTCGCCATCTGCCTCGATGACCTGGGTATCGAGGATATTGTCGTCGAGTCGCTCTCCGAGGGCCACGGCACCATCCGCTGCGCCCATGGCCTCATGCCCATTCCCGTCCCCGCTGTCGTCAACCTGTGTCAGGCGGGCAATATCGTCCTCACGCCCGCACCGGTCGCCGGCGAGCTCGTGACGCCCACGGGCGCCGCCATCGTCACCGCGCTGCGCACGTCCGACCAACTGCCCTCACGCTACCGCATCGAAGCCGTCGGTTACGGCGCCGGCAAGCGCCCCTACGAGGGCTGCTCCGGTACGCTCCGCTGCCTGCTTGTTCACGCGGACGCATAGCCATGGATGCCCGCAAGGCAAAAAGCCGCGCTGCCATCGTTGCGGCGCTCTCCGAGCTGTTGCGAGAAGAGGACTACGGCAAGATCACCGTCGGCGACATCATCGCTCGCGCCCACGTGGGTCGTGCCACGTTCTACGGCCTCTTCAAGAGCAAAGACGACCTGCTCGCCGAGCTCGTATGCGATATCTGCACCCATGCCCTCGACGATGACGGCACGCCACTCGATGATCCGCTCGTACAAGTCGAGCATATCCTCAACAACCTCTGGGAACGCCGTCAGGGCGTACGCGCCCTCGTAGCCGGCGCCGGCTCACGAGTCTTCGCCGACAGTTTACGCAAGACCATCATGTCACGAGCAGCCGAAACCATCCCCGTCGATCCCACAGGCCCCGCCGCCACCATGGACCGCAGCTTTCTCCTACACCACATAGCCTCAAGCTTCGTAGGAATGGTCCAATGGTGGGCCTGGCACAACTTCCAAGCCCCAAAAGAAGACGTAGCCAAAGACTACCTATCAGCCATTAAGCCCCTCTTCAGCTAAGTAACCACTCCACCCCAAAGCGCGAGCCCGGCCCAAAGCCCCGCCCAACCAAAAGCACGATCCATCCCAAAGTGTCAACAACAGCCCAACGCCCCTATCAGCAACAAGCCCCTCCCATCCAAATTCAGATAAATATGTTGGGTTGCTTGTTCCAAAACAACTGGATTCACGCAGGGTCCGGCATAGGTTAACTTTCCGCCGCGCTCCGCAGGACGCAAGAAGCTCCCGCCGCACGAAGTGCGCAGCGGGAGCTTCTTGCATGTCCGAGGACGCGGCGGAAAGTTAACCTATGCCGGACCCGGGCGTTATATCAATTGTCTTGGACTAGAACATGCCCAAGAAGCCATGCACAAACAGCGCGGCCAGAGCGGCACCGACAAACGGAGCGA
>JACXXQ010000267.1_pt1 | contig 32479 bp, 25 predicted proteins | sample 8621361 | NCBI WGS metagenome assembly JACXXQ01 (sample SAMN15503820, study PRJNA645414) | gut metagenome | isolation source: feces | host: Bos taurus | place: USA | collected 2016 | reverse complement strand
GAAAGAAAGAAGACTGCAACAAAATGAGCTAAAAAGCTCATTTTGTTACAGCCCCTTTTTCTATTACTTCTTATTCTTTTTTCTCGATGCGAAGTCGCCGCCGGCCTGGATGACGTTGACGACGACGATGAGGATGATGATCGTCGCCAGCATGACGTCGGGACGGAATCGCTGGTAACCGTAGCGGATGGCGATATCCCCGAGGCCGCCACCGCCGATGGCGCCGGCCATGGCCGATGCCCCGATGAGGTTGACGATGAGGACGGTGATGTTATTGATGATCGTCGGCAGGGCTTCCGGGATAAGGACCTTGCGGATAATCTGGAAGGGCGTAGCCCCCATGGATTCGGCCGCTTCGACGAGGCCGAAATCGACGTCGCGGATGGACGTTTCGACGAGACGGCTCAGGAAGGGGATGGCGACGATGGTCAAGGGGACGCAGGCTGCCGTCGTACCGATGGACGTGCCGGCAATGAGGCGCGTCAGCGGGATGATGGCGACCATGAGGATGATGAACGGAATGGAACGGATGATGTTGACGATGGTTCCAAGAATCTGATTGATGAAGCGGTTTTCCAGGATATGGCCTTTGCTGGTCGTGACCAGGGTGATACCCAGGGGAATACCGATGATGCCGCCGATGATCGTGGCGACAGCGACCATATAGAATGTTTCTTGAATGCCTTGGAGCATTAACTTAATTATTTCTTGGGACATAACCTAAAACCTCACTTCCAATCGGTAATGTTTTGATATACGAGAATGCCTTGGCCTGTGTTTCCATATCGCCCATGATGACGACGATGAGGTAGCCGAAGGGTTCATCCTGGATATAGTCGATGTTGCCATAGAGGACACTGACTTCGACGTTGAACTTGCGGACGACGTCGGCGACGACAGGATCGTTGGTGGCAGCGCCTTTGAAGCGCAGGCGGACGAGCATGTTGCGGTCCGGTGCAGGCTGATTGGTGACGCCCAGGTTCTTGATGCCTGCTGGCAGTTCCATGTTGATGATGGACGTGACGAAGTCTTTCATCGTCTGGGACTGAGGATTGGTGAAGATGTCGACGACGCGGCCCATTTCCTTGATGACGCCGCTTTCGATGACGGCGACGCGATGGCAGATTTCCTTGACGACGGCCATTTCATGGGTGATGACGACGATGGTGATGCCCAGGCGCTTATTGATGTCCTGGAGCAGTTCCAGGATGGATTTCGTCGTCTGCGGGTCCAGGGCGGACGTCGCTTCGTCGCAGAGCAGGATCTTCGGGTCGCTGGCCAGGGCGCGGGCAATGCCGACACGCTGTTTCTGGCCGCCCGAGAGCTGGGACGGGTAATTGCCGGCCCGGTCGCTGAGGCCGACCAGGTCCAGAAGAGATGCGACTTTCTTTTCAATGACGTCTTTCGAGGCCCCAATCAGTTCCAGCGGGAAGGCAATGTTTTCGGCAACCGTACGGGATGATAACAGATTGAAATGCTGGAAAATCATGCCGATGTTCTTGCGTTCTGCCCGCAACTGGGATTCACTCATCTTGGTCAGGTCCTTGTCGTCGATGATGACCTGGCCGCTCGTCGGCTTCTCTAACATATTGATGCAGCGGACCAGCGTCGATTTGCCGGCGCCGCTCTTGCCGATGATACCGAAGATTTCGCCGTCTTCGATGGTCAGGTTGATGCCTTTCAGGGCCTGGACCTGAGTCGAGCCGCCGTAGGTCTTGGTAATATTTTTCAGTGTAATCACAATATCAACTCCTTAAAATAGGCGTAACTAGGGAAAAACAACAACAAAAAAGGCCGTCATGCAGATGACGGCCGTATATACGGTTTCATTTCATCTGTCGGAATGTTCCGTTGGAATTGGCACCTTCCCGATAGGGGGTTGCCGCAGCGTCATCGGGCCAGTCCCTCAGCTGCTCTGGATGAAGGGTATATGGTTGTTGCGTCTTATAATAGCACGGATGGCCGGACTTGTCAATGGAAAATCGTTATTGTGCCCAGTCGCCATGGGTAAAGACCGGCACCGTCGTGCCGTCTGCCTTGGTCCCGGTGATGGTCAGGTCCGGCGAACCGACCATGAAATCGACGTGGATCATGGAATCGTTGAGACCGGCTGCGGCGATGGCGTCTTTGTCCATATCGGCGCCGCCAGCCAGGCAGGTCGGATACGATGCGCCCAGGGCCAGGTGGCACGAGGCGTTTTCGTCGAAGAGCGTTTCATAGAAGAGGATGCCCGACAGGGAAATGGGGGAATGGTAGGGGATGAGGGCCACTTCGCCGAGGCGGCAGGCGCCTTCGTCGATGGCGATGAGCTTCTTCAGGACGTCTTCACCCGTTTCGGCGGCTGCGGCGACGACTTTGCCGTCTTTGAAGGTCAGGCGGAACTTGTCGATGAGGTTGCCGTTATAGACCAGGGGCTTGGTGCTGTAGACCGTGCCGTTGACGGCGTCGGCCTTAGGCGCGGAATAGATTTCTTCCGTCGGGATGTTGGCGTTGAACAGCAGGTGGTCTGCCGTCTCTTCCATGCCGCCCTGCCAGATATGGCCGTCCGGCAGGCCGAGGGTCAGGTCCGTCCCCAGGCTGTTGGTATAATGGAGGCTGGTGAAGTGCTGATCCGTCATCCAGGTCCGGCGCTTCTTCAGCTCTGCCAGATGGGCGTCCCAGTCGGCCAGGGCATCGGCACCGTCGGCGCGGGATGACTGGAGGATTTGCTTCCACAAGGCTTCATAAGCGGCGTCGGCGTCGAGGTCCGGATAGAGGAGCTTGGCCCAGATGGCACTGGGGACAGCGGCGACGAGCCACGTCGTCTTCGAGGCCATCATGCCGTCGATGTATTCCTTGAGGGCTTCGTTCTGGGCCTTCTGCTGGGCGAAGATCTTCTTAGTGTCGATGCCGTCCATGAGATACGGGTTGGCCGAGATGAGGCTGAGGAAGGCCGCTTTCTTATGGTAGTAATAGAGAATGAAATCGCGGCGCCAGTCCGGCAGGGACTCGAAGTACTGCTGGTCTTCGTGTTCGTAGCGCAGGCGGGCCATGGCGTCAGATCGCCAGTTGCAGACGACCTGGGCGGCGCCGGCCGTATAGGCCTCTTTTGTCAAGAGGGCGACGAAGTCGTGCGATTCGACAGGGGCGTTGATGACCAGGGTCTGGCCTTGCTGCAGGTTCAGGCCCTTCTGTAAGAGGACGCGGGCATAAGCCGTTAATTGCTGAGTAGTTGGCATAAAATCACTCCTTAGTAGATGGGTATGAGATGGGAACTTTCCAGGCCGTATGTTTCCACAGGCGCCAGTTCAGGGCGCTGGCATTGATGGCCAGGCCGATGATGAGGCTGATCCAGTAGCCATAGGGGCCGTAAGACGTAGCGTGGGCCATGGCATAGCCCATGGGGATACTGATGAGCCAGTACGTCACAAAGGCGACATAAGTGATGATCTTGACGTCCTTATAGCCGCGCAGGATGCCCTGGACCGGCGTACCGGCGGCATCGAAGAAGGAAAAGGCGACGGCATAGAAGATGAACATGCGGATGGCCCAGAACGTATCGGCATCGCTGGTAAAGACCCTGGCGATGGGATCGATGAAATGATAGGTCATGGCGATGAGCCCGAGGGCGATGACAAAATCCGTCATCTGGCAGAGCACGGCGTATTGCCGGGCTGCGGCGTAATTGCGGGCGCCGACTTCATAGCCGATGACGATGGTCGCCGTCAGGCTGATGCTCCAGGGCAGGGTGTACGTCAGGGTCGAATAACTGATGGCGGCCTGGTTGGCGGCCAGGTACAGCGTGCCGAACTCGGCCATGAACAGGCCGACGATGGAGAACAGGCTCGTTTCGCAGAAGACGGCGATAAAGATGGGAATGCCCAATTCCAGCTGGTGATGGATGTGATGCCAGCTGACGGGCCGCAGGCGGCTCCACAGGTGATAGGACCGGAACGGTTCCATCCACTGCAGGACAGCTGCAAAGAGCAGGAAAGACAGCCACGACGCGATGGTGATGGCATAGCCCGTGCCGATGCCGCCCATGGCCGGAATGGGACCGGCGCCGAAGATGAGCAGGCGGAAGAGGAGAATCGTCAGGACCAGGTTGATGACTAAGATCGTCATGGAAACGTGGGTCTTGCCGTGGGCGTCGACGATATAGCGCATCGTCGCCTGCAGGCAGATGGGGACCAGCCCCAGGGCCAGGGCCTTGAGGTATTCCCAGGCGATGTAGCGGACCGGCGCGTCGAGGCCCATGAAGTCGAGGAAGGGCGGCATGAGAACGGCACCGGCCAGGAAAATGACGACTGTAAAGCCCAGGCTCAGGTACAGGCTCTGCATGATGTACGGCGGGATTTCTTCGGTCCTTTTCGCACCCCGGAGCTGGGCGATGATCGGCGAGATGCCGAAGAAAATACCGCACAGGCCGGCAAAGACGGGATACCAGATATTGACGGCCACGGCGACTCCGGCCAGGTCGATCGTCCCGGCGCGGCCGCTGAAAATCGAACTGAAAACGGCCGTCCCGACCTGGGCCATCTGCGTCAGGAGCAGGGGAAAGAACAGGACCAAGAAATGGCGCAATTGAAATAAATGGGGGAACATAGCATCCTCCTTGTATGAAAAAGGGCTTGTCGCACAACGACAAGCCCTTTAAAGTTGTTAGTGGCTAGCAGTTAGTTGTTAGCGGATGGCTTTAAATTTAAGGCCTTCTTCAAGCTTCAAACCTCAAACATAAACGAAAAAGGGACCGTGCATGATGGTCGAAACCTTCATGCGCCAGTCCCCCTTTTCAGTCAAGCTTATTTACCCATAGCATTGACTTTGGAAGCCAAACGGGATTTTTTACGAGCTGCAGTGTTTTTATGGAGAACGCCTTTCTGTGCGGCGCTGTCGATTACGCTGCTAGCTTTATCGAATGCTTTTTTAACAGCTTCAGCGTCACCAGCGGCGATAGCTTCGGTCGTACGGCGGATAGCAGTATGAACAGAAGATTTAACCTGAGAGTTAGCTGCGTGGCGAGCTGCGTCTTTTTCCATCGTTTTGATATTGGATTTAATCTGCGGCAATGGATTCACCTCCCTAATTTACAAGAACACTAGAAAAAATTTTACCATATGGCGCAGAAAAAAGCAATACCTTTTTTACAAGATATGTGATTAAGCTTTGCCTTCCGAGCCGAGGACGCATTTAATCTTGTGAGCGACGATGTCATGGACGAACTGACGGCCGTCGGCGAGGTACTGGCGCGGGTCGAAATGTTCCGGGTGCTGTGCCATGTGCTGACGGATGCCGGCAGTCAGGCCGAGACGGAGGTCGGAGTCGATATTGATCTTGCAGACAGCCATGGAAGCCGCTTTGCGGAGCTGATCTTCCGGGATGCCGATAGCGTCAGCCAGGTTGCCGCCGTTTTCATTGATGATCTTGACATATTCCGGTACGACAGAAGATGCGCCGTGGAGGACGATCGGGAAGCCCGGCAGGCGTTTGGAGACTTCTTCGAGGATGTCGAAGCGAAGTGTCGGCGGTACGAGGACGCCGTCTGCGTTGCGCGTGCACTGTTCCGGTGTGAATTTGAATGCGCCGTGGCTGGTGCCGATAGCGATGGCCAGGGAATCGACGCCCGTGCGGGATACAAATTCTTCGACTTCTTCCGGACGGGTATAGTGAGCTTCATGAGCAGCGACTTTGACATCATCTTCGATGCCGGCCAGCTGGCCCAGTTCGCCTTCGACGACGACGCCGTGAGCGTGTGCATATTCAACGACTTTTTTCGTGAGGGCGATATTGTCTTCGAAAGAATGTTTCGAGCCGTCGATCATGACGGAAGTGAAACCGCCGTCGATGCAGTCTTTGCAGGTTTCAAAGTCAGCGCCGTGGTCGAGGTGAAGGGCGATGGGGAGATCATGATCTTCCAAAGCTGCTTCTACGAGATGTTTCAAATACGGCGGTTTAGCGTATTTGCGGGCACCGGCCGAAGCCTGAAGGATGATCGGGGAATTCAATTCAGCAGCGGCCTGGGTGACGCCCTGGACGATTTCCATGTTGTTGATGTTGAATGCGCCGATAGCATAGTGGCCTTCATAGGCTTTTTTAAACATTTCTGTAGTTCCAATTAATGGCATGTTTACATTCCTCCTACATAATACGTAAAGATGTTTTAGTATATATAATTCCAGCCGGCCCGTTGGACGAGGGCGTCCATATCTTCAGGCAGCCGGGAATTAACGGTGATGAAGCGATGGCTCATGGGGTGGGTGAACTGGAGGCAGTAGGCGTGCAGGGCCTGGCGGCCGATGAAGCGGCGCGAACCGCCGTAGAGGTCGTCGCCGGCCAGGGGATAGCCCAGGTAACTGCTGTGGACCCGAATCTGATGGGTCCGTCCCGTGTGCAGGACGACCTGGAGCAGGCTGTAGTCCCTACCAGCTGCGAGGCAGGTGAAATCGGACCAGGCCGGCTTTCCGTCGAGGCGGACACAGCGGGTAATGATGCTATCGGGACATCTTCCGATGGGGGCGTGTACAGTTGTGACCCGCGATGGGTATCGTCCCTCACAGATGGCTAAGTACAAACGCTTATACCCCAGGTCCTGCTTATCGAAAGCATATTGGATCTGCGGCTCCTTGGCGACCATACAGAGGCCGGACGTATTCTTGTCCAGGCGGTGCATTGGGTGGTACGAACAGTGCTGGCCCGTCTTTTCATAGTGATAGGCGACGGCATTGGCCAGGGTCCCGTCCCGGACGGCGGATGTCGGGTGCATCAGGATACCTGCCGGCTTGTCGATGACCATGAGGTAGTCGTCTTCGTAGACGATGCCAATGGGTATATCCTCTGGCGGAAAGGGATTCTTTTCCGGAAGGGTGACACAGATTTCATCCCCTTCCTGGACGAAGTCGCGCGTCGACGCCGCCTGTCCATTGATGGTGCAGATGCCGTTGTGTTTGATCCGGCGCCGCAGCGTCGATGAGACGCCGAAGTGTTTCAAGGCGCCGCCTAAGGATGTGGGCCGGGTAATCGTCCCGACGGTAAAATGAATCATATGCATTTCCCCTATATTGGCTTTGTCTACATCTATTATACAAAATGAAAATAAATAAATCCATACATTTCGTGAAATCATGTGGGCTATATTTTAGCCCGCAAGGGCCTGAGCGTGCGGTTTTTCAGAAAAAATCATCTTCTGGAAAAGGAAACTTGACGCTCCGCGTCGAAATAGTATATCATAGGAATGTTATGTATCCATTTTTTATGATTTGCGAGAAAAGAGTGTTCCCTAAAGAAGGAATTTCACAGGTGGATAGAGAATAATATATACGTCAGCGTTATTGAAATGAAACAGGTGATATGAGTGAAACGGTTTTCCAGCGAATTTATCGAACAGGTCCGACAGGCCAATGACATTGTCAGCGTCATCTCCGATTACGTGTCGCTGAAACGGCAGGGCCGGAACTTTTGGGCCTGCTGCCCTTTCCATAATGAAAAGACCGCCTCCTTCAGCGTCGCTGCCGACAAAGGCTTTTTCTATTGTTTCGGCTGCCATGCTCATGGCGATGTCTTCCAATTCATTATGAAAAAAGAAAACCTTTCCTTTTCCGATGCCGTCGAACGACTGGCCGAACGGGCACACCTCGCCCTGCCTGTCGTCGAACGGTCGGCCGAAGAAATCGCCCGCGATAAACAGCGGGACCGCTTGTATCAGATCAACGAAATGGCAGGTAACTTTTTCCATAACTGCCTGACCCGGACCCATTACGGCCAGCCCGGGCTGGCTTATTTTCACAAACGCCACGTATCGGACGATACCATCGAAGCTTTCAAACTGGGCTTTGCCCCGGAAAGCTGGGATAAGCTGACGACAGCCTTTATGAAAAAAGGCGTCACCGGCAGGGAATTAGTCCTCCTGGGGCTGGCCAAGGAAAAGAACGGCCACTTTTACGATGCCTTCCGCGGGCGGGTCATGTTTCCTATCCGCGATGGCCGCAGCCGCATCGTCGGTTTCGGCGGCCGCGTCCTCGACGACAGCAAGCCGAAGTACCTCAATTCGCCGGAAACGCCGATTTTCAATAAGCGACGCCTTCTCTTCGCCATGGACCTGGCCCATAAAGCGATTTATGAGCAGGGCAAGGCTATCCTGGTCGAAGGCTATATGGATGTCGTATCCGCTCATAACCGGGGCATCTGTAATGTCGTCGCGTCCCTGGGGACGTCTTTTACGCCGGAACAGGCGCGGCTCTTGCAGCGCCAGGCCAAAGAACTCGTCCTGGGGTACGATATGGACGGCGCCGGCCGGCAGGCGACACGGCGGGCCATGGAAATCGTCCGCGGCCTGGGCATGCGCATCCGCGTCTTGTCCCTGCCGCAGGGGAAGGATCCTGATGAATACATCAACGCCGCCGGACCGGAAAAATTCCGCCAGGCCGTCGATGAAGCGCCGAATGTGCTCGATTACATGCTCATGCGGGCGCTGCAGCAGTTCGATGTGACGACCCTCGAAGGGAAATCGGCCATTACGGCCATGGTCCTTCCCGTCGTCGCCGCCGTCGATAACCGGGTCCTCCTGGAAGCCTTCCTGAAGAAACTGGCAGGCCAGCTCCAAATCGGGGAAAACGCCGTGCGCAGCGAGTTCAATAAATACGTCGCTGCCCACCCGGAAGCAGGCCAGCAGCAGGTCGTCATCTCCCAGTCCGTATCCCAGGAAAATGCCGCAGCCCGCGGGAACGGCTCCATGGCCGTGGCTGAAGAGAATATCCTGCGTTTCCTCCTGGAAAAACCGGCTGCCTGCGGGCGGGTCCAGGCCAAAGTCTCGCCGGACCTCTTTGCCGATGGGCGGCGGCGCCATATTTACCAGCTCATTTTGGATACGTATGCACACCAAGGGATGTACACACCACATGACATCCAGCAAAAATTAACTCCTGAGGAGGCCGAAGAAGTAGCACGAATTATGGTTCTACAAGATGTCCCAATGGACGAAAATGTACTGATGGATTATGTCAAGCGCTTTCGCCTGGCCGATTTACAGAAGCAGTACCTGGCGCACAGCCGCCTGGCTGCTACTTATAGCCGGAATGGCGATGCAAGGTTGGCTGAAGAGCTTGCAGCCTGTAAAAAAATTAACGATGAAATGAAACAATGGTCTTGAGGAGCAGAAAGGAGCCTGTACACCATAGTGAATAAAACGACAGATGATACGAAAGTAACGAAAAAAACGACGAAGAAAACGACGCGCCGTAAGACGTCCAAGAAAAAGGATGCAGCCGTAAAGAAACCGTTGAGTGAAAAAGAACGCCAGGCCCTGGCCCTGCAGCACATCAAGCAGCTCTTGCAAATGGGGCAGAAGAAAGGCAGCCTGACCTATACAGAAATCATGAACCTCATGGAAGAAGACGAACTGACGCCGGACCAGATCGATAAGATGTACGAAGTCTTTGCCGACAAGGACATCGACATCATCGGCGAAGATGATTCCATGAATGAACACGATGATATAGATGATGAAGATGCAGAAAAAGTGCCGGATCTGCACAATGTCGACCTCAGCGTACCGGAAGGCATCAATATCGATGACCCGGTCCGCATGTACCTGAAAGAAATCGGCCGCGTCCCCCTGCTGTCGGCGACAGAAGAAATTACCCTGGCCAAGGCCATTGAAAAGGGCAATGCTCCCGATGCGACAGAAGAAGACATCAAAGCCGGCACGATTGCCAAGAAGAAACTGACCGATGCCAACCTGCGCCTCGTCGTCAGTATCGCCAAACGCTATGTCGGCCGGGGCATGTTGTTCCTGGACCTCATCCAGGAAGGGAACCTGGGCCTGTTGAAAGCCGTCGATAAATTCGACTACAGCAAAGGCTATAAATTCAGTACCTATGCGACATGGTGGATTCGCCAGGCCATTACCCGCGCCATTGCCGACCAGGCCCGGACCATCCGCATCCCGGTCCATATGGTCGAAACCATCAACAAGCTGATCCGCATTTCCCGTCAGCTCCTGCAGGATAAAGGCCGCGAACCGTTGCCGGAAGAAATCGCCGAAAAGATGGACATTCCCGTAGAACGTGTCCGGGAAATCATGAAGATTGCCCAGGAACCGGTATCCCTGGAAACGCCGATCGGCGAAGAAGAAGATTCCCACCTCGGCGACTTCATCGAAGACTCGGAAGCCGTCGCCCCTGACGACGCTGCCTCCTTCATCTTGCTGAAAGAACAAATCGAAGACGTCTTTTCCTGTCTGACTGACCGGGAACGCAAGGTTCTCTACCTGCGCTTCGGCCTCAAAGACGGCCGTCCGCGTACCCTGGAAGAAGTCGGCCAGCACTTCAACGTCACCCGTGAACGTATCCGCCAGATCGAAGGCAAAGCCCTGAGCAAACTCCGCAACTGGGGCAAACGGGAAAAAATCAAAGATTTCCTTTAAGCCGAAATCCATCCTTGACGTCATATGTCAATTAGCGTATAATGATTTGGTAAGGCCTTGTGCCTTATCCTTTGGGCCTATAGCTCAGTGGTAGAGCCACCGGCTCATAACCGGTTGGTCCTTGGTTCGAACCCAAGTGGGCCCACCATCAATGAAAAAGAGACCGTACATGATAAAAATCTTCATGTGCGGTCTTTTTGTTTTGCCTCTCTTTATAGGAGAGGTGCCCCAGCGGGGCGGAGAGGTTGAACTATGATTGGGCATGTCAAAGAAATTTTCTACCTTTTGTATTTATGTCTACGCAAAATTGCTATTAGAAGATACTGATGAAACTGCTTATATTTCGTCCAATTTGATAACTAACTGCTAGCCACTAATGGCTTGAAAGGGATTGTTGCGCGTGTGACCATCCCTTTTTTTATTAAGATTGTGTTGCCACGAGACGCCTTGAGGTTATATAATTTATGTATTATGGATAATCTTTTTAGGAGGAAGTATATGGCAGATATTCGTATCATCCGGGGGCAGCGGATTGTTCCCGATATAGAGCAGGCCTTGCGTTTTGCCGGCTATGGCTCGAAAGGGGAGGCCTGGGAACGGGCTGAAGGGATGTGCCGGGATATGGCACCGCTCCTGCGGCGGTCTTTGCAGGCCAAGGCGGCTCTGGCTTTTGCTGGGGAACGGCTCTATGTCATCCTGACGTTAGGCGCGGCTGTGAGTCGTCAGCTGGACCGCTATCGCGATGACGGCGACGACGTAGGGGCTCTGCTGTTCGATGCCATGGCGGATACGTGTCTGTTTGCTTTGGAACAGCAGGTTCTCCAGCAGCTCCGACTCATTTGCCGGCAAAAGGGTTGCGGCATCGTCTGCCGGCACGAGCCGGGAAGCGACCTGCCTTTATCGGTCCAGGCCGATGTCATCCGTGAGACTTCTGCCGGCCGGACGGTCGGCGTGACGGTCAATGCCTCGATGGCTTTGTCGCCGGTGAAGTCCATGAGCCTGGTCTTTGATTTAGGCGACGACCCGGCTGTGTTCCAAGTGAATCACGATTGTACATCCTGCCCGAAGACGGATTGCACCCAGCGCCAGGCTGGAACGGCTCAGGAAGTGCATATTACCTGCCCCGGAGGCTGCCGGGTCCATGACTATATCCAGGCTCAGGGAACGGCTCTGGCCCTGCCTTGCGGCGGTAAGGGCATGTGCGGCAAGTGCCGCGTCCGCATCGTCCAGGGGACATTGCCGGTCACGCCCGAAGACCGGCGCATCTTTTCTGATGAACAACTGGCCCAGGGCTGGCGCCTGGCCTGTAAGGCCGTGACCCGCGATGACGTAGAGCTCGTCGTCCCGGTCCAGGAGCAGCAGGGCTTTTCGGCCGTCGCAGCCGACTCGACGGACCCGGCTGCTGTGGTAACGGAAGGTCATGACTACGGGCTGGCTGTCGATATCGGGACGACGACGTTAGCCGCAGCCCTCGTCGACTGCACCGATGGCCAGATCCTGGCGACGGCGACGGCCGTCAACAGCCAGCGTTCCTTTGGGGCCGACGTCATCAGCCGTATCGGCGCTGCCTGCCATGGCAAGGGAAAGGCCTTGCAGAAAGCCGTCCGTCGCGATTTGACGCGCCTTGTGCAACAACTCTTCCAGGACCATCCCGGCGTTGCCGGCCATTGTCACCGCATGGCCGTCGCGGCTAACACGACGATGCTCCATCTGCTCATGGGCTGGTCTTGTGAGGGCTTGGGGAACTGGCCCTTCCATCCCGTCTCGCTAGGTGGCGGGACCTATGAAGTACAGGCCGTTCTGGGACGGCAAGGCGTACTTACGGATTGCACAGTGACTTTGCTGCCCGGTATGAGCACCTACGTCGGCGCCGATATTACGGCCGGCATCTGGCAGTGCGGCGTCGCTTCGTCGGACGACCTCAGCTTGTTCGTCGATTTGGGGACCAATGGGGAGATGGCCCTGGGGAATAAGGAACAGCGCTTCATCGCTTCGGCACCGGCCGGGCCGGCCCTGGAAGGGGGCAAGCTGACCTGGGGAACAGGCAGTGTGCCCGGGGCCATCTGCGGGGTCCACATCGAGCGGGGCCGGGCCAAGGTGCGGACCGTCGACCATGGGGTCCCTGTCGGCATCTGCGGGACGGGCATCCTGGAAGCCATGGCCAGCCTCGTCCGGGAAGGCCTGGTCGACGAAACGGGGAAACTCGTCGAACCTTATTTCCATAAAGGCTTCCCGCTGGCATCGACGCTGGATTATCAGCGCATCATCCTAAGCCAGCAGGATATCCGGGAAATCCAGATGGCCAAGAGCGCTATCCGGGCCGGCATCGAGTCGCTCATCGAACGGAGCGGCCTTTCCCGCCAGCGTATCCGGCAGGTCTGGCTGGCCGGCGGCTTCGGCTATTATCTGGATCCGCAGAAAGCGGCTGTCATCGGCCTGCTGCCTCCGGATTTGGCTGAACGGACGACGGCCGTGGGCAATACGTCCCTGAAAGGGGCCATTGGCCTTTTAACGGGCGCCGTGACCTTAGACACGTTACAGGCCATCGCCGACGGGGCGGAAGAAATCGTCCTCGGCAACGATGAAGCCTTTCAGCGTTTATATATCGACTATCTGAATTTTTAGGGGGAACTTAGATTGACTAACGAAGAATTCCAGCACTTGCTCAGCCGCGGCGTCGTCATGCTCGACGGTGCGACCGGGACGAATCTGCAACAGGCGGGCATGCCTATCGGCGTCTGCCCGGAACAATGGATCTTGGAGAACCGCCAGGTCATGATCGACTTGCAGCGCCACTTCGTCGAAGCGGGCAGCCAGATTTTGTATGCACCGACCTTTACGGGGAACCGCATCAAACTGGCCGAATACGGTCTGGACGACCAGCTGGCCGCCATCAACCAGGGCTTGGTCGCCATTTCCAAGGAAGCCGCCCAGGGGAAGGCCCTGGTCGCCGGCGATATGACCATGACGGGCCAGCAGCTCTATCCCATGGGCGACCTGACCTTTGAGGAACTGGTCGATGTTTATCGCCAACAGGCAAAGGTCTTGTATGACGCCGGCGTCGACCTGTTCATTGTCGAAACCATGATGAGCCTCCAGGAAACGCGAGCCTGCGTCCTGGCCATCAAAGAAGTCTGCGACCTGCCCATCATGGCGACGCTGACCTTCGAAAAAGATGGCCGTACCCTCTATGGGACGCCGCCGGAAGCGGCTGTCGTCGTCCTGCAGCATCTCGGCGTTGCCGCTGTCGGTCTGAACTGCTCGACCGGGCCGGCCGATATGGTGGAAACGGTCCAGAAAATGTATGAATATGCAACGGTCCCCCTCATTGCCAAGCCCAATGCGGGCCTGCCGGAATGGGATGGCGACAAGACGGTCTACAAGACGACGCCGGAAGAATTTGCTCAGGACGGTAAACTGCTCATCGAAGCCGGTGCCCATATCGTCGGCGGCTGCTGCGGGACGACGCCGGACCATATCCGGGCCCTCCACGATGTGGTCTGCCAGATGACGCCGAAAGCGCCTCATGCCAGCCATCACCGCGTCCTGGCTTCGGAACGGCAGGTCGTGGAAATCCAGCTCGACGGCTCTTTCCAGGTCATTGGTGAACGCATCAACCCGACGGGCAAGAAGAAGCTCCAGGCTGAACTGCGGGCGGGAAAGCTGGACCTGGTACGCGCCATGGCCCGCGAACAGGAACGCAACGGCGCGGCCATCCTCGATGTCAACATGGGGACCAACGGCATTGATGAAAAGGAAATGATGCTCAAAGCCATTTACGAAGTGACGGGCGTATCGGGCCTGCCCCTCAGCATCGATACGAGTTCGCCGGAAATCATGGAAGCGGCCCTGCGCATCTATCCCGGCCGGGCCTTGGTCAATTCCATTTCCTGTGAAACGGAAAAGCGCAAACAGCTCCTGCCGGTCGTCAAGAAGTACGGCGCCATGTTCATTGCCCTGCCCGTATCCGACGCCGGTATTCCTAAGACGCTGGAAGAAAAGCACGCCGTCCTCGACGAACTCCTGACCGATGCCTATGACCATGGCTTTACGCCGGAAGACATCGTCGTCGATGCCCTGGTGGCTACGGTCGGTGCGGCACCGACGTCGGCCCTGGACTGCATGGCGACTTTCTCGCACTGCAAACGCGACCTGGGCCTGGCGACGGTCTGCGGGCTGTCCAATATCTCCTTCGGCCTGCCCGACCGGATGTATGTCAATGCCACCTTCTTGGGCATGGCCATCGCCAGCGGCCTGACCATGGCTATTGCCAATCCGTCCCAGGACCTGCTCATGAATACGGCAGCGGCTGCCAACATGCTCATGAATAAGGAAGGCAGCGACCTGGCCTATATCCACCGCATGCAGTATTTCGACAAGAAAGAAGCCGAAAAGAAACGCCAGGAAGAGGCAGAACTCCTGGCCCGTCAGGGGATGCCGGCCGACGTGGCGGCGGCGGGGGAGTCCCAGCAGACTGAACAAGGGCCGGTCAATCCCGTCTATCAGGCCGTCCTGGAAGGGGAAAAGGATGCCGTCGTATCCCTGGCCCAGGCCGAACTGGCCAAGGGCATGGCACCGGATGCGGTCATCAACGACCTGCTCATCCCGGCCATTACGAAAGTCGGCGATTTGTACGATAAACAGGTCTACTTCCTGCCCCAGCTCATTGCCAGCGCCAACACCATGGAAACGGCCATTGCCTATTTGGAACCGCTCATCAAGAAGGAACCGGGCCAGCAGGACATGGCGACCATCGTCATCGCGACCGTCGAAGGCGACGTCCACGATATCGGCAAGAACCTGGTCGGTCTCATGCTGCGCAACTACGGCTATAAAGTCGTCGATCTGGGCAAGGACGTGCCGGCCGGTACGATTATCGAGACGGCGCTGCGTGAAAAAGCGTCTGTCGTCGGGCTGTCGGCTTTGATGACGACGACCATGATGCACATGAAGGACGTCATCGCCGAAGCGGCGGATAAGCATTACGACGGCAAGATCATCATCGGCGGCGCGGCCGTCACGCCGAGCTTCTCTGATGAAATCGGGGCCGATGGCTATTCTAAAGATGCGGCAGATTGTGTCAAACTCGTCGGCCGCCTGTTAGCATAAAAGGGGGAATCGTTATGCCAGCATATCGTTGGGCGACGTTAGGCTGCGGCGTCATCGGCCATGAACTGGCCCAGGCGATGCAGGCCCTGGGCGGGAATTTATACAGTGTCGGCAACCGGACCCATGAGAAGGCCCTGGCTTTTGCTGAAAAATACGGCATCTCCAAGGTCTACGACAGGCCAGAGGATATCTTTGCCGATCCCGACGTCGATATCGTCTATATTTCGACGCCGCACAATACGCATATCCGCTATCTCCTGCCGGCCCTGTCTGCCGGGAAGCACGTGCTCTGCGAAAAATCCATCACCTTGAACAGCCGGGAACTGGACCAGGCCCGGCGCTGTGCTCGGGAACACGGCGTCGTCCTGGCCGAAGCCATGACTTTGTATCACATGCCGGTTTATAAGCAGCTCGCCGAGCTTATCCGCTCCGGGGTCCTGGGGCCGTTGCGGTTCATCCAGATGAATTTCGGCAGTTATAAAGACTATGACATGACGAACCGCTTCTTCAACCGCTCTCTGGCTGGCGGGGCCCTCCTCGATATCGGCGTCTATGCCTTGTCTTTCGTCCGCTATTTCATGAGTTGTCAGCCCGATCAGATTGCGTCACAGGTCCGGCTGGCGCCGACCGGCGTCGATGAACAGGCGGGCATCCTCTTGCAGAACCGGGAAGGGGAAATGGCGACGATTTCCTTATCGCTCCACGCTAAGCAGCCGAAACGGGGCATGGCCGCTTTTGACAAGGGGTATATCGAAATCTACGACTATCCCCGGGCCGATACGGCGACGATCACCTATACGGCCGATGGCCGCCAGCAGGTCCTGCAGGCCGGCAGCCAGGCCAAGGCCCTGCAATACGAAATCGTGGATATGGAAAATGCCGTGGCTCATGGTGGCCAGGGCATGTATCTGGATTATACGAAAGAGGTCATGGACCTCATGACGGCCATCCGCCAGCAGTGGGGCCTGACGTATCCGGAAGAAGAGGGGGAAGTACGATGAGTTACTCGGCAATCGATACACTTTGGATTCTCATGGCCGCAGTCCTGGTCTTCTTCATGCAGCCTGGCTTTGCCATGCTCGAAGCGGGTCTGACGCGGGCCAAGAACGCCGGCAACATCGTCATGAAGAATTTCATGGATTTTGCCCTGGCTACGCTGGTTTTCTGGCTGGCCGGTTTTGGCCTCATGTTCGGCCACGATTTGTCCGGCCTCATCGGGGTACCGGATTTCTTTGCCCAGCAAGTGGATTTCACGGCCGGGACACCTTATCCGGACCTGGCCTTTCTGCTCTTCCAGACTGTCCTCTGTGCCGTGACGACAGCCATCGTATCCGGTGCCATGGCGGAACGGACGAAGTTTTCGTCGTATTGTCTGGTCACGATTATCATCAGCCTGATCATTTATCCCGTTGCCGGCCACTGGGTCTGGGGCGGCGGCTGGCTGGGCGCCTTGGGCTTCCATGATTTTGCCGGTGCTTCCGTCGTCAGCCTGACTGGCGGCATCTGTGCCCTGACCGGTGCCAAGGCCCTGGGCCCGCGCATCGGCAAGTACAACCAGGATGGGTCGGTCAATGCCATTCCCGGCCACAGCCTGCCCCTGGCCTGCCTGGGCATGTTCATCTTATGGTTCGGCTGGTTCGGCTTCAATGGCGGCCAGACCCTGTCCTTATCGGGGGAACAGACCCTGCTCAAGGCGGCAGCTATCTTCTTTATCACCAATATCGCAGCCGCTGCCGGGACGACGGCAGCCATGGTGACGACGTGGATCCGCTATGGCAAGCCTGACGTATCCATGACCCTTGACGGCTGTCTGGCTGCACTGGTCGCCATTACGGCCGGCTGTGATGTCGTCAGTGTGCCTGGCGCTTTCTTCATCGGCGCTATCGCCGGTGTCGTCGTCGTCTTCCTCATCGAATTCATTGACCAGAAGCTCCGCATCGACGATCCCATCGGGGCCATTGCGGCCCATGGCGGCTGCGGGGCCTTGGGAACAATCCTGACGGGCTTGTTCAGTGTCAAAGACGGCCTGCTCTATACGGGTGACACCCATTTGCTGCTGGTCCAGATCGCCGGCGTCGCAGCTATCGGCCTGTTCGTCTTCGTCGCCATGACGTTGGTCTTTCGCATCCTCCAGGCGACCATCGGCCTGCGCGTATCGGCAGCCGAAGAAATCAATGGCCTGGACTTCAAGGGAAACGGGCTGGTACCGGCTTACGGCCTGGACCGCAGCGACGGTCTGGAATACTTGTCCGAAGCCTTGAAGGCCGGGGAAGCGCCGCAAGGGGCGAAAGAAATCCCCCTGGACCAGGTCATCCCCGATTCGGTCATGGCCAGTCCCCAGCCGGTCGGCGGCCATGCCATGTATAACGTGACCATCATTACCGATGAGAAGCGGTTCGAAACCTTGAAGGATGCCATGGAAGCCATCGGCATCACGTGCATGACCATTACCCGGGCGCTGGGCTTCGGCATCGAAAAAGGGCGGACCGAATTCTACCGCGGCGCCAAGGTGTCGGCCAAGCTTCTGCCGAAAGTCCGCGTAGAAATGGTCGTTTCCAAAGTATCGCCGCGGACCATCATCGAGACGGCCAAGAAAGTGCTCTATACGGGCAACTACGGTGATGGCAAGGTCTTCGTGTCGGCCATCGATAATGCCGTCAAGATCCGCACCGGCGAAGAAGGCTACGACGCCCTGCAGGACTACCCGGTAGCCGCGAAGAAGTAAGCTTTTACGGATATTTCCCTTGATTTTTGCAAAAAATATACAGGCTCTGGCTATACTGAACGTATACAGCCCGAGCCTGTTTTTGTATGGATGAAGGAGGAAATGCCATGTTTGCGTCGTTGTTTGCCAAAACCCAAGCCCAGCCTCAGCGGAATTATTCCCGCCTGGTCATCATCAGTGATTTCCATTATCCCTGTAAGAACCTGGTCCCGCCGAAGGAACGCCTGATGCGGATGGCCGCCAAAGAAAGGGTGCTCCAGGAAATGAATGACTGGCGGGACCTGGACCTGGCTGTCTTTACAGGGGACATGGTCCAGCGCAACGGCGATGCTGCCGAATACCGCCTGGTGCGCCTCGTCGTCAATGGATTGAAGAAACGCAAGGCTTTCATTGCTGGAAATCACGAACTGCTCTATACAGGCCATCATGGCGAACTGCGCCCTGGGAGCTGCACGGAACGGATCATCCATTTCGCCCGCTATACCCAGACCTTCGGCCCCCTTTATTATGCCGGGGAGCAGGGCGGATACCTGTTGGTCTTCTTATCGCCTGACATCGTGACCGGCGGCGCAGCCGTCGAACTGTCCCCCCTAGACACTAACCACTTAAAAAGGCTTGTCGTCGCGCGACAAGCCTTTTTTCTATTCTTCTTCTATCTTTAATTGATCCGGTGTGGTGCAGAAGGTAAATTCCGGGTTCCGTTCTACGATCCAGTTGGTCTGCCATTCGTTGGCGATGAGGAGGACGACGCGCTGTTTGTGGTCTTTGACGATCATGGCGCTGTCGATGTTCTTCAATTCCTTGTAGTCGTGGCCGTTGTCCTGAATCCAGCGGGCGACGGTGTAGGGCAGGCGGTTCATTTCCAGGTCGACGCCGTATTCGTGTTTCAGGCGGTATTCCAGAACTTCGAACTGGAGTTGCCCGACGGCACCGACGATGTAGCTTTCCATGGAGCCCAGGTTTTCATAAATCTGGACGGCCCCTTCCTGGGCCAGCTGGGTCATGCCCTTGAGGAACTGTTTACGCTTCATCGAGTCTTTGGCGCGGATGCGGGCGAAGAGTTCCGGCGGGAAGGTCGGGAAGTCCTTGAAGGTGACTTTTTTCTTGCCCGAATAGAGGGTGTCGCCGACGCCCATGGTGCCGTTATCGAAGACGCCGATAATGTCTCCCGGGTAAGCATCTTCGACGATGGTCCGTTCCGTGGCCAGGAACTGCTGGGGCTGCATGAGGCGCAGGGTCTTGCCCGACTGGCGGTGGGTGACGGTCATGCCTTTTTCGAATTTGCCCGAGCAGATGCGCATGAAGACGATGCGGTCGTGATGCTGGGGATTCATGTTGGCCTGGATCTTGAAGACGAACGACGTGAACTGGTCCGATGTCGGTTCGACGACGCCTTCCAGACATTTGCGCGGCTGCGGCTTCGGTGCCATACGCAGAAATTCTTCCAGGAAAGGCTTGACGCCGAAGTTGGTCATGGCCGAACCGAAGAACATCGGCGTCAGTTCGCCGCGCTTGACCTTTTCCATGTCGAATTCGTCGCCTGCTTCGTCGAGGAGCTCGATGTCGTCGATGAGACCCTGGTGGACGTCTTCATCGAGGAGTTCCTTGAAAATCGGGTCGTCGGCAGAGCCTTTGGTCGATGCCAGTTTGCGCTGGCCGTGGGTCGTGTCTTTTTCAAAGAGTTCGATAGACGCCGAAGCCCGGTCGTAGATGCCCTGGTAGTTTCCGTTCAGGCCGATAGGCCAGTTCATAGGATAGGCGTGGATGCCCAGGATGTCTTCGATTTCATCCATGAGGTCGAAGGGGTTACGGCCGAAGTGGTCGATTTTATTGACGAAGGTGAAGATGGGAATGCCCCGTTCTTTACAGACGCGGAAAAGTTTCTTTGTCTGGGCTTCGACGCCTTTGGCGACGTCGATGAGCATGACGGCGCTGTCGGCAGCCATGAGGGTCCGGTACGTATCTTCACTGAAGTCCTGATGGCCCGGCGTGTCGAGAATATTGATATGATGACCTTCGTAGTCGAACTGAAGGACCGAACTGGTGACAGAGATACCACGCTGTTTTTCGATTTCCATCCAGTCCGAAACGGCGTGCTTCGCCGTCTTTCTGGCTTTGACGGAACCGGCCAGGTGGATAGCACCTCCGTAGAGCAGTAATTTTTCAGTCAGCGTCGTCTTACCAGCATCAGGGTGGGAGATGATGGCAAAAGTACGGCGATTATTTACTTCATCGATTAATGACATAGTACACCTCATCTGTAGTTAAAGCTAAAACATGCAAACACTATTTATTATATCGGGTTTTTCTGGGAACCGCAAGCGATTTACGGCTAGCATTTCTTGCCATTTCACGTTATAATAGACTTAAACTATACAGAATGAGAAGGAGCGTCTTACATCGTGATTATTACCAGAGAAACAGATTATGCCATCCGCATTTTACGGTCCCTGGCTGATTTACAATTGAAGAATATCCGGGAAATCAGTGATGAACAAATGGTACCCCGGCAATTTGCCTATAAGATTTCTAAAAAGCTCGAACGGGCCGGTTTCATCGAAATCATCCGCGGCGCCCAGGGCGGCTGCCGCCTGACCCGGGATTTGCATGACATTACCCTCATGGACATCATCAACGTCATGGAACGGGAAAATATGATCACCAGCTGCCTGGATGGCGATTTCCAATGCCCCTATCATCGCCGTTACGGTTTCTGCGACGTCCACGAAGCCCTGGCTGGCGTACAGGGCAAGCTGTCGGCTTATTTGGCGACAATCCATTTGTATGACATCATGTTCCCCCACGGCGGCCCGGCGCCTGTGAAAGCGTCAGGGGCATCGCGGGACGCATTATAAAGGAGAAATTTTATGAAAAAAAAGACGTTTATTGCCGTTTGCATGTTTGCCTTATGGATGGCCCTGATTTTGCCGGCCATGCCGTCTTTCGTACAGGCTGCCAAAGGCGGTGGCGGTGTCCGCGTGTCGGCGCCGAAATCGCTGCCAGCGCCAAAGGCGGTGACGCCGAAAACCGGGACGGGCACAAAGGCAGCGCCCAATACGGGCAATACGAAACCCATCCAGGCTCAGCCGCGCAAGGCGGAAAGCCCGCAGGCCAATACGAACCGGACGACGTCTTCGTCCCGTCTGGGCAGCGTCATGCGTGGTGTCGGCCTCTTTGCCGGCGGCATGTTCCTGGGCAGTATGCTCAGCCATTTCTTTGGCTGGGGGTCCCTGGGCTGGGGCGCCGACATCCTCGGATTGTTAGTGAATATTTTCATTTTCTATCTGGTCATCAAAGGCATAACTTCCCTTTGGCGCTGGCTTCGCAACCGTCGAAGCAGGTGACGTATGGACGAATCATTTATGAAAGAACGGGCCATTTTGCCGCTCATCGTTTCCATGGCTCTGCCAGCCGTCGTGTCGATGATCGTCAATTCGCTCTATAATATTGTCGACAGCCTGTTCGTCGCCATGATTAGCGAACAGGCTATGACAGCTGTGTCCCTGGTCTTTCCGATGCAGAACTTCGTCAATGCTGTCTGCATCGGCTTTGGCGTCGGCCTGAATGCCATCATTTCCATCTGTCTCGGTGCGGGCCAGAAGGGGACAGCTGACGTAGCCGCGACACATGGCGTCTTCCTGGCTGTCATCCATGGTTTGGTCATGACGGCAGGCTGTATTTGGGCTGTGCCGGCTTTTTTATGGGCCTTTACGCAGGATGCCGGGCTCATCGACCTAGGCCTGCGCTATGCCGTCATCGTCTTTGCCTTTTCTACGATCCTCAGCGTCGACTTGGTTTATGAAAAGATGTTCCAAGCCGTTGGCCGCATGCAGGTTACTATGGTTGGCTTGTCTTTGGGCTGCCTGGTCAACATCATTGGCGACCCAATCCTCATTTTTGGCCTGGGACCGATTCCGGCCATGGGGATTGAAGGCGCGGCCTGGGCGACGGGCTTGGGCCAGACGGTGAACCTGCTCTTCTACGCCTTTATCTGTCACTGGCGGCCGCTGCGGGTCGAAGTCCGCCGCTGCCATCTCCATTGGGATATCGAACTCGATAAACGGCTCTATGGCATCGGCATCCCGGCAGCCCTCAACATGGGCTTGTCGTCGGTTTTCCTCGTCGCCTTGAACCATTTCTTGGCGCCTTTTTCGCCGACTTATATTTTCATTCTCGGCGTCTATTATAAGCTCCAGACATTTCTTTCTATGCCGACAAATGGTATCATTCAAGGTGTACGGCCGTTGATTGGCTATAATTACGGAGCTGGGGAATTGGGCCGCGTGCGCTCTATATATCGGACGACGCTCGTTCTCAACGGCCTGATCATGATGGCAGGCTTGATCATCTGTCTGACTATACCGGACGTCCTCATGGGCTGGTTCACGTCTCGTCAGGAAACCATCGCAGCTGGCGCGTCGGCCTTGAGCATCATTGCCTGGGGGAGCGTGCCGTCGGCTTTGTCCATTACGGCGTCTGGTGCTCTGGAAGGGCTGGGGAAGGGCAACCCGTCCTTTGCCATCACGCTGTTGCGCTACGTTGTCATCAGCCTGCCGGCGGCGTGGCTCCTCTGCCGCGTCTTTGGCCCTGATGGCGTGTGGCACGCCTTCTGGATCTTTGAATGTCTGGCAGCGCTCGCAGCCTGGAAGATTTATGACTACTATGCCCCAGCCGTTACGACAGAAAAGGAGTCGACATGAAGTATAAAATCATTGCTTGTGATATGGATGAAACGCTGCTCAGCAGCGATGCGACGATTTGCCAGCGCAACATCGAAGCCATTACGGCGGCCATCGCCAAAGGTGTAAAATTCGTTCCCTGTACGGGCCGGGGGTTCCGTTCCATCGAAGGCGTCTTGAGGACTCTGGGGCTCTACGACCAGGCGGACCAGTATGTCATTGGTTTTAATGGGGCCCATATTACGGAAAATAAGGGCAGCCGATCCCTTTTCTGGAATCCCATTCCTTTCGACTTGGCCGACCGGATTTTCCGTCGCTGCTGTGCATACGGTCAATGTATGCATATCTATACGCGTGATGTCGTCTATATCACGAATATCACACCCGATGAAGAAGCGTTCCTCCACGGCCGCATGGGGTACGTGCCCGTCGAAGCGGAGAACCTCGATTTCATCCGCGGCAAAGAAGAAGTCTGCAAGCTCATCGTGACTAATACGGATTACGAGTATCTACAGCAGATACACGCCGAAATCCGCCCCTTGTTGGACGATATTACCGTCAGCTTTTCCAGTAACCGCTATATTGAATTCATGCACCAAGGCGTCAACAAAGGAGCTGGCCTGCACAAACTGGCCGATCTCCTGGGCGTGCCTTATGAAGAGACCCTGGCCATCGGCGACAACATCAACGACACGGATATGCTCAAAGCTGCCGGCCTTTCCGTCGGCGTCCACAATCTCAACCCCATCATCCGCCCGTATTGCGACGTCGTCACCGACGCCACCAATGATGAAGGTGCCGTAGCCGAAGCTATCGAGAAGTATGTGTTGTGAGCGTGGTTCGTGGCTCGTAAGAAACTGAACTGCGAAGGTCGCGGCCGCAGGTCGCAGATCGTAAGCCTCTCCTAATAGGAGAGGTGGCCCGCAGGGCCGGAGAGGTTGAACCTCTCAGTCAGCTGTGCTGACAACTCTCCTATGAAGAGAGCCAATGGGCATTTACATCTAAAGCCATCCACTAACAACTAACCACTAGTTACTAACAACTTAAAAGGAGCTGTCGCGATGCGACAGCTCCTTTTGTGCTATAATATAAGGCAAAAGGGGGCTTTCTCATGGATAGCTATGAATTGAGCCGTCATGCGGCTCACGTGCGGCGGAATATCGTCAAGATGGTCACCCTGGCCCAGTCCGGTCATCCCGGCGGCTCTTTGTCCATCGTCGATATGCTGCAAGTCTTGTATTTCGATGTCATGCGGATCGATCCCAAGCGGCCTCATTGGCCGGACCGGGACCGTTTCGTCCTCTCGAAAGGCCATACCGTGCCGGCGTTGTACGCGACGCTGGCCGAACGGGGATTTTTCCCGGAAGAGGAACTGTGGCACCTGCGCCAGTGCGGCGCCATGCTTCAGGGCAATCCCGACATGAATACGACGCCGGGCATCGATATGACCACCGGGTCCCTCGGCCAGGGCTTGTCGGCAGCCAACGGCATGGCCATGACGGCCAAATTGGACGGGGCAGACTGGCGGGTCTACGTCATCGCTGGCGACGGTGAAATCGAAGAAGGACAGATCTGGGAAGCGGCTATGTCAGCAGCTCAGTATAAGCTGGACAACCTGACGCTGTTCATCGACCACAACGGCCTGCAGATCGACGGGTCCAATGAAGAAGTCATGGACGTCATGCCCATTGCCGACAAGTTCCGGGCCTTCCGCTGGAATGTCCTGGACATCGACGGCCACGATTACGACGCCATCAAAGCGGCTCTGGCCCAGGCCAAGGCCCTGAAAGGGAAACCGACGGCCATCATCGCCCAGACCGTCAAGGGCAAAGGCGTGTCCTTCATGGAAAACGCCGTGTCCTGGCATGGCAAGGCGCCGACGAAAGAAGAATGTGAACGGGCGTTACGTGAATTAGGGGGCGAAGGCTGATGGCAATGGCAACACGCGATGCTTACGGGCATCTCTTAGAAACGGAATTGTATAAAAATCCCAGGATCGTCGTCCTCGACGCGGATCTCGGTTCGTCGACGCGGTCCATGGCTTTTCAGAAAGTGGCGCCAGAGCGCTATTTCGATATGGGTATTTCTGAACAGGATATGATGGGCACGGCAGCGGGCTTTGCGGCTTGCGGCAAGATTCCCTTAGCCAGTACCTTTGCCGTTTTCGGTACAGGCCGTGCTTTTGAACAGATCCGCAACTCCATCTGCCTGCCGCGGCTCAATGTCAAAATCTGTGCCACTCATGCCGGCCTCAGTGTCGGCGAAGACGGGGCGACGCACCAGTCCGTCGAAGACCTGGCTCTCATGCGCAGCCTGCCCAATATGACCGTCGTCTGTCCGGCCGATGCGGAGGAAACGGAAGCCGTCATCCGGGCTGCCATTGCCCACGACGGGCCGGTCTACGTGCGCATGGGCCGGGCCAAAGTCGATGACGTCTACCAGGGCAGCTGTCCTTTCCAGTGGGGGAAGGGGACGGTCCTGCGCGAAGGCCGGGATGTGACCATCATCGCCACGGGCCTCATGGTCCAGCAGGCCCTGATTGCGGCGGACACCCTGGCAGCCCAGGGAAAACAGGCCATGGTCATCGATATGGCAGCCATCAAGCCCCTGGACGAAGACCTGGTCGTCGCTGCGGCCAAACAGACGGGTTTCGTCGTCACAGCTGAAGAACACAGCGTCATCGGCGGCCTGGGCAGTGCCGTGGCAGAAACCTTGTCGCGCCGCCATCCGACCCGCCAGGCCTATGTCGGCATCGATGATTGTTTCGGCGAATCGGGCAAGGCCGGAGAACTCTTGCAGAAATACGGCCTTACGGCAGAGGCCATCGTCAAGGCTTGCCTTTTGGCCTGATTTTCAGTATGATAAAAAGCGGCGGACCTCGGTGCGCTAAATTGAAGAAAGGAAACATGAATACATGATTTCTACAGAAGCAATGATGAAATTACAGAATGGCAGTGATGTCCGCGGCGTCGCCGTTGCCGGCGTCCCCGGTGAAGACGTCACGTTGGTACCGGAAGCGGTCAACCGCATTGCCGCTGGCTTTGCCAAGTTTTTGGCGAAGAAGCTGAATAAACAGGTGAGTGACTTGCACATTGCCGTCGGCCACGATTCCCGCGTATCGGCAGCTATGATGAAAGAAGCCGTCTTCGGCGGCCTCCTCGGTCAAGGCGTCCACGTCACGGACTGCGGCCTGGCTTCGACACCGGCTATGTTCATGTCCATCATTTTTGAAGATACTCACATGGATGGCTCCATCATGATTACGGCCAGCCATTTGCCGTATAACCGCAACGGATTGAAATTCTTTACCGTCGACGGCGGTCTGGAAAAGAGCGAGGTCACGGAAGTCCTGAGCCTGGCTTCCCAGTCGTCGGCCATGGCTGTCTCGTCGGCTGCCATTGCCTCGCTGGACCTGATCGACCTCTATTCGCTGCATCTGCGCCGCAAGATCTGCGCCGGCCTCTGTGCCGGGATGTACGACCGTCCTTTGGAAGGGATGCACATCGTCGTCGATGCCGGCAACGGCAGCGGCGGATTCTTTGCCACCAAGGTCCTTTCTGAACTCGGCGCCGATACGACGGGCAGCCAGTTCCTCGAACCGGATGGCATGTTCCCGAACCATATCCCTAACCCGGAAAATGCCGACGCCATGGCGTCGATCCGTCAGGCCGTCCTCGACAACAAAGCCGACCTGGGCCTCATCTTCGACACCGACGTCGACCGCATGAGCGCCGTCCTGCCCGATGGGAAAGAAATCAACCGCAATGCCCTCATCGCTATGATGGCCGCTATCCTGGCGCCCGATTATCCTGGCAGCACCATCGTCACCGACTCGGTCACGTCGGATGAACTGACGACGTTCCTCCAGGATGAACTCCACTTGGTCCATCACCGCTACATGCGGGGCTATAAAAATGTCATCGACGAATGTATCCGCCTCAACGAGGCCGGCACGGTCTCGCCGCTGGCTATCGAAACGTCGGGCCACGGTGCGCTGAGCGAAAACTACTACCTCGACGACGGTGCCTACCTGGCGGTCAAACTGCTCATCGCTGCGGCGAAAGCCAAGAAAGAAGGCAAACAGCTCGGCGACCTCATCGCCAAACTGGGCCATCCGGCAGAAGGCGTCGAATTTCGCTTGAAAATCACCGGCACTGATGGTGTCCAGGCCTATGGGGCTGACGTGCTCAAACAGTTCGAAGACCGGGCCGCTGCAGCCGGCATTTCCATCGCCAAGCCGTCCTATGAAGGCGTGCGCCTCGTATTCCCCAACGGCTGGGCCCTGTTGCGCATGTCCCTCCACGACCCGAACATGCCGCTGAATATCGAAAGCAGGGAAAAAGGCGGCTGCCAGCAGATCGCCAGCCAGGTGAAAGGCCTGCTTACGGGCTTTGAACACCTCGATACCAGCGTAATCCAGTAAGACGTAACGAAAAGAACCCTTGACCCAAGGGTTCTTTTTTTGTATAATAAGGCCATAATCATGTGACTGACGGAAGTGGAGTTACCACGGGGAGCATGATTTCTTGAAGCCGACCGTCTGGGCAAACTTCCAGCGGAGCGGCCTTTTTTTTATGCAGAGAACAGGAGTGACAACTACTATGGCAAAGGTATTGAGCGATATCGAAATTGCACAGCAGACGAAATTGGAACCGATTACGGCCATTGCAAACCAAGTCGGCCTCACCGATGATGACTTGGAACTCTACGGAAAATATAAAGCAAAGATTTCTTTTGACGCCATCAAACGCCTCTCGAAGAACGAAGATGGGAAACTGGTCCTGGTCACGGCCATTACGCCGACGCCGGCCGGTGAAGGCAAGACCTTGACGACCATCGGCCTGGCCCAGGCCCTGAACTACATGGGTCATAAAGCCGTCGTCGCTCTGCGCGAACCGTCCCTGGGACCGGTCTTCGGCATCAAAGGCGGTGCTGCCGGCGGTGGTTACTCCCAGGTCCTGCCGATGGAAGACATCAACCTGCATTTTACCGGCGACATGCATGCCATTACGGCTGCCAACAACCTCTTGGCCGCAGCCATCGATAATCACGTCCACCAGGGCAATGCCCTGCGCATCGACGTGCGCCGCGTCATCTGGAAGCGCGTCATGGACATGAACGACCGGGCCCTGCGCAACATCGTCGTCGGCATGGGCGGCAAAGTCTGCGGTTTCCCGCGGGAAGACCACTTCATGATTACTGTCGCATCGGAAATCATGGCAGCCCTCTGCCTGGCCAGTGACCTCATGGACCTCAAGAAACGCATGGGCGACATCACCGTAGCCTATGACCTGGACGGCAATCTGGTCACGGCCCGCCAGCTCGGCGTCGAAGGGGCTATGGCCATCCTCATGAAGGATGCCATCAAACCGAACCTGGTCCAGACCATCGAACACACACCGGCTCTGGTCCACGGCGGTCCTTTCGCCAACATCGCCCACGGCTGCAACTCCGTCGTCGCCACCAAGCTGGCCATGAAGATGGGGGACATCGCCGTTACGGAAGCCGGTTTCGGTGCCGACTTGGGGGCCGAAAAGTTCATGGACATCAAGTGCCGTTTCGCCGGCATCAAACCGGATGCTGTCGTCATCGTCGCTACGGTCCGCGCCTTGAAGATGCACGGCGGCGTCGACAAGAAGAACCTGCAGGAAGAAAATGTCGAAGCCTTGAAGAAGGGCTTTGCCAACCTGGCAAAACATATCGAAAATATGCGCCTCTTCGATGTCCCTGTCGTCGTAGGCATCAATAAATTCATCAGCGACACCGATGAAGAAATCGCAACGCTCCGTAAACTCTGCGAAGACTATGGCGTCGAAGTCGCCCTCAACAACTGCTGGGCCGAAGGCGGCAAAGGCGGCGTCGAAATGGGCGAAAAAGTCCTGAAACTGCTGCAACAGCCCAAGACGCCGTACAAACCGCTGTACGATGTCAACGATTCTATTCCCAAGAAGATGGAAACCATCGTCAAGAAAGTCTACGGTGGCGACGGCGTCATCTTCGAAGGCAACGCCCAGAAACAGATCAAAGAATTGGAAGCTTTTGGCCTCGACAAAATGCCGATTTGTGTGGCCAAGACGCAGTACTCCCTGTCCGATAACCCGGCGCTCCTCGGTGCGCCCAAGGGCTTCAAGGTCACGGTCAAGGACGTCCGCGTCTGCACCGGTGCCGGCTTCATCGTCTGCCAGACGAGCAACATCATGACCATGCCGGGCCTGCCGAAAGTACCGGCTGCCAACCGCATGGACATCGACGAAAACGGCGTCATTACGGGATTGTTCTAAGATGGATTTTACACAATTCCAATCCATGCCCCTGGACGGGCTCCTGGAAGTCACGGCTTCTAAGGAACCCGTTCCCGGTGGCGGCGGCATCGCCGCCATGACGGCGGCATCGGCAGCCGCTCTCGTAGAAATGGTCGCCAACCTGACCATCGGCAAGAAAGGTTATGGCGAAATCGAGAAACTCATGGTTTCCATTCGCGACAAGGCCCATGGCCTGCGCCAGCGGTACCTCGACAGCATCGCCGAAGACGCCGCCGCTTTTGACAGCGTCATCCGCGCTGTCCGCCTGCCCAAGGACACACCGGACCGGGCGGCCACGGTCCAGCAGGCCTTCAAGGATGCGGCCATATCGCCGTTTGAATTGGGGAAGGACATCTTCGTCCTCCTCCAGCTGGCAGAACAAGTCGTCCGCTATGGCAACGCCTGGGTCATCACCGATGGCGTCATCGCCACCATGAATGCCAGGGCCGCTATGCGCTCGGCTTTCTACAGCGTCCGCATCAATTTGAAATCCATCAAAGACGAAACCTTCGTGAAGCAGATGATCAACGAAATCCGCGAAATCGAAGAAAAAGCGGCCATCGTCGAACAAAACGTAGAATACGAATACCGGAAGCGGTGAAAAAAAGCTTGTCGCACGTGCGACAAGCTTTTTTTGTGGCTAGCAGTTACAAACTTCATACTACAAACTATGAAGTAAAAGACAAGCATTCATTTCCATCGCTTGCGATACCGTAGGGGACGCCCAAAGGGCGTCCCGCTGTGAATCGTGGGTATGACCATTCTGGGATATGGGGCTTTTTTTCACGCATCACCCGTCATGCATTACGTGTGCACCATCGTTTCAGGCGGGCCGCCTTACCAGGTCGGCCCCTACGAATCCAGGGAACCCGGGTCGGATAGGAAGCCGCTTATTCCCCACAAGCCACGAGCCACATCTTGTTATCTTCTCCTGGATACCGTATAATAGAAATATTAACGAAAGGAGAATTCTATGTTCGATTTTAATATACTTTCTATTATCGCCGGCCTTCCGGGCCTGCTCATTGCCATGGTCGTCCATGAATACGCTCATGCCCAGGTAGCGGACTGGATGGGCGATGATACGCCGCGTATGACTGGGCGGCTGACGTTGAATCCCGTTGCCCATATCGATCCGGTCGGGTTAATTATGCTCCTCGTGGCGCAGTTCGGCTGGGCCAAGCCGGTCATGATCAATCCGGGGAACTTCCGCAACTGGCGGAAAGGGGAAATCTGTGTATCCCTGGCCGGGCCCATATCCAATCTCCTCATGGCCTTCCTGGCCCTGGTCGTCGAAGTCATTTTCGTCAAGGCCCATCTCTTTACAACGACAGCCCTGCCCATGGTCCTTCACCTCATTGTCTTGTACAATGTCAACTTTGCCATTTTCAACATGATTCCCTTGCCGCCCCTCGACGGTTCGCGGGTCCTCATGTGCTTTTTGCCGACGTCGTGGAATTATAAGCTGGCCAGCCTGGAACGCTACAGCTTCCTCATCCTCATCGCCTTGATGATGACGCCGTTCTTCACGTATATTCTCATTCCCTTGCAGCGCCTGGTCTTCGCGCTGTTCAGCTTGATCCTGGCACCGTTTTTATAAAGGAGGCGCGTTTCTATGATGTACAAAAAAGTAATGGCTTCGGCCTTGTTGTGGGCAGCCTTGACGGCTTCGGCCGGTGCTTTTGATTATAATCAGTCTGTCGATGAAATCGCGGAAAGCCCGCTTACGGCCTATCAGACAGTCTATCTCGGCATGCCCCGGGCCGATTTCGATGCCAATTTCTCCATCCTGCCGGACTGGACGTTTTACGGCAGCTCCGTGTCCTTTACGGAACGGGCCGAACGGACGTCGGTCGTCAAGAACGTATCGGTCACGGAAGGCATTGAAATCTTTTCGGCCGACACGTCGGCCAAGGGCAAGGTCCTGGCTTTCGACAATTACTTCAAGACGACCGACAAGGCGACGGCCAAGAGTATTTATTCCCGCCTGGTCGCCACGATTTATTCCAATATGGAAAATTTCCCGGTCAAACAGACCAGCAAAGAAGTGGAATGGACCCAGGATGACGTATCGATTACCGTCGCTTTTGACGGCCAAAAGGACAGCGACGGGAACTATATCGTCTATATCCGGCGCTACAACAACAAGATATTGAAGTAACCTCTTTATTGACAACCATATTGACAACGAACATAAGACCGTATATAATGAGAATGTAAACAATTTTACCTTTTGACTTTTAGCTTCTTGATAAGGAGTTGATTTTATGAATCGCGTAAAAACGGTATTCCTCATGACGGCCCTGGCCGGTATCCTCATGGCTATCGGCGGCCTTATCGGCGGCCGCAGCGGCGTCATGGTCATGTTCCTCATCGCTACGGGCATGAACTTCATTTCCTACTGGTTCAGTGATTCCATGGTCCTTAAAGCCTATCGGGCGCAGGAAGTTGGGGAAGACCATTACCTGTACCGTATCGTTGCCGACCTGGCTCAGCGGGCGGAACTGCCCATGCCGAAAGTTTACATCATCCCGACGGAGGTACCCAATGCCTTTGCTACGGGCCGAAGCCCCTCCCATGCCGCCGTTGCGGCAACTGCCGGAATTTTGGATCTTCTCGACGAAGATGAAATCCGCGGCGTCCTGGCCCATGAAATGAGCCATATCCTGCATCGGGATATCCTCATCAGTACCATCGTCGCCACGTTTGCCAGTGCCATCGGCATGATCGCCAACATTGCCCAGTGGGCCGCCATCTTCGGCGGCGGCCGCGATGATGATGGCGACGGCAATCCCATCGCCCTCTTGGTGACGGCTATCGTCGCGCCCCTGGCCGCTTCTGTCATCCAGCTCGGCATCTCCCGGACAAGGGAATACATGGCCGATGAAGAAGGGGGACGCATGATCGATGACCCCATCGCCCTGGCCCGGGCCTTAGCGAAAATCGACAACTACGCCCATCATTACGCCCTGCCCGGCGCGACCAAGGCGACGGCCCACATGTGCATCATCAATCCCTTCGCCGGTGCCGGCAGTGCCATTGCCAACCTGTTCAGCACCCATCCGCCGACAGAACAGCGCATCGAACGCTTGGAAGAACTGGACAAAGAATTACATGATTAATGTTTTACCGTAGGAGCCGTCCTAAAAGGCGGCCCGCCTGCTTCCTTTATCATGGCGAGTCGCCCTTGGGGCGCCCCCTACAGAAAAAGGGGCTGTAACAAAATGAGCTTTTTAGCTCATTTTGTTGCAGTCTTCTTTCTTTC
>JACXXQ010000266.1_pt1 | contig 32506 bp, 36 predicted proteins | sample 8621361 | NCBI WGS metagenome assembly JACXXQ01 (sample SAMN15503820, study PRJNA645414) | gut metagenome | isolation source: feces | host: Bos taurus | place: USA | collected 2016 | reverse complement strand
AACTGGGTGTAACTGGAGTGACGGGACGGCAGAACCGACGCCATCGAGTGGGAGTAAATTGAGAGGTTGAAGAAACCCAGTGTTTATGCGGGTTTGCAGCGTTTCAAGAGGTCTTTTGATAACAAATTGATAACAGTTGTATAAGTGCCATTATTCTTGTAACTCAGTGGTTTAAAGGTTAGAGAATGATTGACGGGCGGTTGTGCAGCAAATAAGTCCATATTATAAAGCCCTTAGCCGTGGGTACGAAACTCATGGCTAAGGGTTTTTGTCGTTATTATTGGGAGGTGGTTCTCTTTTTTGGTGCAGGAAGTTCCTCATACATGGACAGGAACAGATTGCAGAGAAATTCTCTGTTGTCAATATCTTCAACTAAGAGCATTTCTTTTGCACCTTCATACGGTAGTTCGTAAGTTGCTGTCGGCATGAGAGAGATTGCAGACTGGACAGGTTTTACAAGCAAGCGGTCATCATAGATACCGCCGATGATTTTTCCTCGAAAGTAAAGGATATATTCGCCCATCATTGCTCGGTAGGATATACCGTCTAAGTCTGATAGTTGTTCCAATACAAAGGTTAAATAATCTTTATTTGAAGCCATAATGCACCACCTTATTTGTCTGCTTTCAGTTTATCCCTGAAAGCGTCTACAAGAGCATCGCTGAGTTCTTTTGAGGGAACTTTCGCCCGGCGTTGCGTAGTATCGAACTGTGGATGGTAATAACGCCAGTTATCGTATTCTTCCCTGCTGATTTCCTCGGAAGATAGCTTATCCGCCTGTTCTTTCCAAGCGTGCATCATTTTCAGCAGCCCATAGGCTTCTTTGCCTTTGCTCTTGACTACCTTTAAGCAGATCTCTCCATCTGCTTCGCTGACGGTCAGACCGTAAATATCTTCAAGGGTAAACATTTGCCGCGCCTTGTCTGCACTCTTTGATAAATTGAAATTGGCCAGCCGATTGTCTTCGTTGGCGAGAGGCTGCGCGATTTGGTACTCAAATTGTCCTCACGGGAATTTGGTGGCCGATTTCTGGCACTCATGAGTCCTGAGAACAGGCCTCTAGCTTGCGGCTTGGATTATTCCAACGATAGCTCGTCCTACAATCGCCTTCTCATGGTCTGGCGCCGCTATTGCCGTGTGGGAATGGCGATTGCTGGGGAAACGACATCGTGGTTTGGCCTACTTTCGGTGGGCTCCGAGTTCGTGGGGCTATACTGAGGAGCATCGAAGATAAAACACAGCGCCCGTCGGGTAGTCGGGCCGCGGGCCCCTGCCAGTAACCTGCCTCCTTGGTTGTCCCTTCTTCGCGTAGCCCTACATAGAAGGAGGTCGCGGCTATGCGAAAGAGTGAGGTCTCATCGACCCTGGCGGTCTATCACGACGGTCAGTTGTGGGTGGGGGTGGTCGAGTGTGTCGAAGACGGCATGCTGAGCGTTGCGCGCGTGGTGTTTGGCGCCGAGCCGTCGAATGAAGAGGTCTATACGTGGGTGCTTGAGCGTTGGTCGAGCCTTCGCCTGAGTGCGGAGGCGGAGCCTGTTGGGCCACGTGTCGGGCGTCTGCCCGGCAACCCCAAGCGTCGTGCCCGCGAGGCGGCGAAGGCGATGTGCCGGCACGGGTCATCGACTGCTTCGCAACTTGCGCTCGCTCGCGAGCGGGAGCGCGCGAAGGATGAATTGCGAAGCGAGCGAGCGGTGCGGCGTCAGGATGAAGCGCGCTCGCGCTGGGAACACCGGCGTGAAAGGAAGCGCCGCAAGCATCGCGGGAAGTAGCCGCTACTCGTTCGGCCGGGCACTCTCCCTCCACCTGCGGAGCGTCGGCAGGATGGCGCCCAGAAGCGAAGCGCACTCGTCCACTGACCAGCCCATGTGCTCCGCCATGCGTGGTGCGCAGTCCTCGATCATCTCTTCCATGGTGGTCGCGTAGGTGTACGCGCCTTCGTCGTAGCACCAGCGGCAGAAGTCCTTGGTCTCGGTGCCGTCTGCTTCGCGCCCATGTTGGTCGGGCCCGGTGAACATCATGCCGCAGCTTTGGCAGTAGTGCTCGGGCATGTCGAGCAGGCGCGTCACGGGGACGTCGAGCTCCCGCGCGATGAGCTTGATCATATCGATGCCGGGCTCGGTCGCTCCGGTCTCCCAACGGCTGACTGCCTGACGCGTGATGTAGAGGCGCGCGGCGAGTTCCTCTTGGGTGAGGCCGCGTTCGCGTCGGGCTTGAGCCAGGGCGTCTTTAAGCAGGATCATGGCGGGCCTCCTTTGATCGGGGCGTGGGCGGCGTGGTTTTGTCCTGTCGCTTGCCCGTGATTATCCTGCGATGTGGCGCGCTGGTCGAGCAACGGGCTGTTGCTTGGAAGGAGGCGCGGCTCAATGCTCGTGCTATGCCTTCCTTCTCGTGGCGACAGCTCCTGCGATCGATCCAACAAGGATAATCGGCGCGACCCGTGCAAAGATCCATTCGAATCCATGAAGCAACGTTGCGGCCACCGCGTATTCCGGATTGGAGAAATCCCACTCGAGATACGAGCCGCCGATCGTCGCCAGTGCGATAAGGACAAGTGCCGTGATGGCGGCGATCGCGAGGCAAAGGGCGTGCAGCGCACGGCGCTTGGATTCCTGTGCCCGTGCGAACTGGTCGTTCAGCACTTCGAGCTTTTCGGAGAGCGCTTGCAGGCCCTCGGGCTCGGATGCGGGTACGGTCTCGCCCAGTAGCGTGCTCACCGGGGTGTCGAGCGCCTCTCCGATGGCGACGAGCATCTCAGCGTCGGGCACGGAGAGCCCGCGTTCCCATTTCGAGACCGTCTGCCTCACCACGTTCAGCTTGAGCGCGAGCTCCTCTTGCGAGAGGCCCTTCGATTTTCTGAGGGCCTGGATGTTCTCATTCAGCATGGCGGATCCTTTCTCTCGCCTGACTCCTACGTTACCGTAATGCTGTCTGCAGATGGTCCGTTGCCGCAAGCGACGGGCTTGAACATGGGCTATCGAGGGGCACGTGTTTGTCCCTCGGCTTGTCTACCCGCGGTTTGCAACCGCAGGGTGCCTGCAAGTTGCGTAAAATGAAGCCCCAAGTTGGTGGTTCCCGCCGTGCGGCAACCGTAGCGTGTAAGTCGCCGGCAGGAAAAACGCCAAACGCTGGATGTCGAGTTCGGGCGCTGCATTGAGTTGGATTGCGCCGTTCGGACTCTCGCCCCAGCCAACGAGAGGACCCATCATGAGCTTCCGCACCAACCTGCAATATCTGCGCGCAGAGCGCCACATGACCCAGGAGCAACTCGCCATGTTGCTCGGGGTGTCCCGTCAATCCGTGACCAAGTGGGAGGCCGAGAAGTCCTACCCGGAGATGGACAAGCTCATCAAGATGTGCCAGATCTTCGAGTGCTCGCTGGACGATCTGGTGATTGGGGACGTGTCCCGTCGCGGGATTCCCGTCCGGGAGGACCTGGGCGGTCGCTCCATGGCGTGCTCGCCCGCACGGATCGTCGACAGCGACATGCCCGCCGCCTCGTTGGCCGTCGCGCCGCACGACGCTTCGCTCGGCGCGCCCGCGGAGCCCGCGCACGCATCTTCCATCGGCGGCGCGTGCGCCATCCCGGCAGGACCGGCGACGGATGTATGTGGCTACGATGAGCACATGGTCACCTTCGCGCGCAAAATCGCGATCGGCGTCGTGCTTTGTATCCTCGGTGCGGCAGCCGCAATCTTCACCGATGAGGTCATGCACTCGGACGGTATCGTTCTCCTCGCGACGTTCGCGTTCGTTGCCGCCGGCCTCGCGTTTACCATTCCCGCGGGGATCGACCACGCCGCATTTGCCAAGGCGCACCCTTATGTCGCGGATTTCTACACGGTGGAGGAGAAGGCGACAGCTCGACGCCGCGCCTCGATCGCAATCGTAGCTGGCATCGCGGTGATCCTGCTCGGGGTCGCGGTTGCCGGTTTGTTCGAGGTCGAGTCCAACGTGCAGGTATACGGCGATTCGCTGATGATGGTGCTGGTTGCGTTCGGCGTCGGGATGATCGTCCACTGGGGCATGCTCTGGGGGCGCACGGACCTTGCGGACTACAACAAGGAGTGGCTCGAGACCGTTGAGCTGAGCGATGACGAGCTGGCACAGCTCGACCAGCGGAGCCGCGAGGCCTATCTGCGCGCTAGCAACCCCAGGCGTCGAGGCGCTGCCGACCGCAAGGGGAAGGCCTGCATGGTGATCATGCTCGTCGCCACGATGGTGGCGCTGGTATGGCTTTTCGCCGCGTCTGCCATGGGCGCCTCCGAGGGCGTCTCCGGCTTGTTCTGGCTTCCTTGGGTCGTTGGCAGCCTTGGCAGTGGAATCGCCTTGATCGTGATTGACGATGACGACGCTGAGCCTCATTGTGAGGGCAAGCTTTAATCGAGGTCCGGCATCGATATCCGGAAGATCGCCTATGACTTCCTTCCGATTGGGCCCCTTGAATCGGCTGAACAACGTAGGCAATTGCAAGGGGCCCATAGACATTTCGGGGGAGCCGCGGGGATACCGCAAGAGCCCATAGGTAATTTCGGAGAAGCCATAGGCAATCGACGGATGCCTGGCCCTCCGGCAGGCTGGTTAGTTCAGCAACCCCCAAATGATGTAGCCGATTGCCGCGCCGATGACGCCGCCGGCGAGAATTGTCAGCGCGTTGTAGGCATGACGATGCTTCGCTGCCCAGCCGCGGCGGGGGAGGGCCCGAGGATCGCGCTCGATCTCCGCCTCGCCGTTCATGAAGGCGAGGATCTCCTTATAGGTGGCCAAGTCGTTCTCCTGCTTGATGTTCTCTATGGTGTTACTCAAAACAAGGGCGCCTATTGCGGGGATGAGCGTTGCTATGGCGGCGATCTCCACGCCCCAATACCCCCGCATCCAGTCAAACGCAGGTGAGAATATTAGGGCAAAAGTCAATACGAGCAGCGCGAGCATCAGCACGGCCAGCCGCAGCATCCGCGTTCCCATGCGCTTGCGGTCCCTCTCAACAGTCTCTTCCATAACGGTCACGTCTCCCTTCACGAGCATGTCTATGGAGGTGTCGAACAGGGCGCTCAGCATGAGCAGGCTCTGGACATCCGGATACGTCTTGTCCCGCTCCCAGTTGCTGATCGTCTGACGCGATACATAGAGTTTCTCGGCAAGTTGCTCTTGCGAGAGGCCCATCGCCTCGCGCCGCGTTTTGATCTGGTTGCTGATGTCCATCGTCACCTCCCGGTCGTGAAGAAGCGTCCCGCGATCACGCCGCGTGCGCTATCGAATCTGTTGTACATCTTACGCGGAACACCTCACCGCCCGCTGCAAAATCTGTTGTACACGCTTGTGAGCTGGGAGATTCATCAATCGTGATGCTATTGGAGGAAGGCGGTCCCGAGCGCTGCGGGCAACCAGAAGAGCGTTCGCGCGGAGCCCGTGGCGAGCATGCCGAGGGCGACCGCGGTGATTGGGAGGAGGGCGTAGAGGAGCGCCATCATGGCGAACATCCCCGTATCGGGCGGGACGGCGCCGACCAGGAAGGCGGGGACCGCCCAACATGCGGCGGCGATGGCGGCTGCGGCGATGAGCGATGTGCGCGCGGTTGCGTTCATGGGGCCTCCTCAACGAGAATCGCCCCCATTCTGCCACGGGGGCGGGAATGGGGGCGATCGTGTCGGCGAAAGGCCGTTCGGTCTGCAGTTCTACCTAGCTCAGCATCTTGGCCAGCATGCCGATGCCTACGCCCACCAGGCCGCCGGCGATCGCGCCGAGGACGATCTGCACCGCGTTGCGGGTCCCCTTCACCCAGGGGTTCATCTCGCGCTCGCGGCGTCCCTCGAGCGTGTCGCGCTCGACCTGCTCGCCGCGGCTGAACGCCAGCACCTCGCGGTACGTGACGAGGTCGTGCTGCTTCTTCATGCGCTCCATATACACGAACGCCACGAGCATCACGACGAGCGCCACGGCGGCGAACGCCGCGGTGGGCGCGATGTGGACGCCCCAGCCCCATTCGAACTGGAACGCCGCCCACGCGCTCAGCGCCAGGAACACGACCGCGCTCGCGACCGTGACCGTGGAGAGGGCGTTGTACTTCTTGACCGCTTCGTTCATCACCTGTGCCATGGTTTCCATATCTCCTTTGATGAGGGAGTCCACGGTCACCCCGAACACGTTGGAAAGCAAGAGTAGGCTCTGGACATCTGGGTACGTGCGGCCACACTCCCAGTTGCTGATGGTCTGGCGCGACACGTAGATGCGCTCCGCCAGATCGTCTTGGGACAGTCCGAGTTCCGTGCGATGCTCCTTGATGTGCGAGCCCAGCTCCATGCGCTTGCTCCTTGCGGGTCGGGGTGACCCCTGTCGAGAGTCACCATGGCATTGACGGGCAAATCGTACCATCAAAGGTCTTTATACCGCGTCCCCGAGGGGTCAGATCGCGCTGCCAAAAGGCTTTATACACGGCGCCTAGCTGGTGAAACCTTGGAATTCTCAATGCTCGCAACCGCCTTGAATGTGCGCTTGGGAAAGGCCCTTGGGATGTGTTCCCAAGGGCCTGGTGGCTCTATGATATGCCTTTTCAGTTTAATGTCGGACCTGCTCCCCGCTGCCTGTAGAACCCACGTCCTTCTTTGGCAGTCTTCCCGCGCGCTTGAGGGCGTCGCGCAAGATCCACTCCACCTGGCCGTTGGCGCTGCGCATCTCATCGTCGGCCCAGCGTTGGACGGCCTCCCATATGGCGGGGTCTATGCGAAGGGGGTATTGCTTGCGTGCCATGACGTGCTTTCTTATCGAGCTGAGATGCGTGTGGCTGGAAAACCTCAGTTTAGGGACTGTCCCTACATTGAGGTTGGGTGGTTAGTACAGAGAACCCGCGTTCAGGACCGGGTGCGCCTCGGATTCACCGCAGAGAACCACCATGAGGTTGCTGGCCATCTGCGCCTTGCGCTCGTCGTCCAGCTCGATGGTGCCGCCGGCGGCCATCTCCTTGACGGCCATATCGACCATGGAGACGGCGCCCTCGACGATCTTCTTGCGCGCGGCGATGACGGCCTCCGCCTGCTGGCGGCGCAGCATGGCTTGGGCAATCTCGGGGGAGTAGGCGAGGTGCGTGAGGCGGGCGTCGTCGACCTCGACGCCGGCGGGAGCCAGGCGTGAGGCGAGTTCGCGGCGCAGGGCCCCGGAGACCTCCTCGACGTTGGCGCGCAGCGTGATGGCGCCGGCGGCGTCGGATTCGTCCTCAAGATGATCGTAGGCGTACACGCTGGCCACGTGGCGCAGCGCCGTCTCGGCCTGCATGGCCACGTAGCTCTGGTAATCGTCGACGTCGAACAGGGCCTTGGCGGTGTCGGCCACGTGCCATACCACGACGGTTGCGATCTCGATGGGGTTGCCCATCTTGTCGTTGACCTTCAAGCGCTCGCCGTTGAGGGTGCGCACACGGGTGGAGACGGTGGTGGACAGGCCCTTGGCGGCGTTGCCCGCCGCCTTGACGCTCTCGCTCAGGGAAAGACTTGCCTTTGCGGCGGCTGCGGCCATGGCGTCCTCGGAGGCGCCGCTCACGCCCATGCTCTTGCTAAAGAACGGGTTCGCCCAGAAAAAGCCCTCGTCACGCACGGTACCCACGTACTTGCCGAAGAGGATGCACACGCGCGCCTGGCCGGGCTGCAGCGAGAAGAAGCCGTTCAGCGGCAGGAACCAAAGGCAGAACGCCGTGATGCTGAGCCCTAGGCCCCAGCCGTAGGCGGCCGGCGCGTCGACGCCGTCCGGCGTTCCGGCTAGCCCCGCGACGCTCCATATGAAGAGGCCGACGATGGCGACGAGCGCCGCGATGACGGCGGCGAGCATGCCGTAGCCCGACTTGGCCTTGAGTTGCTTTTCCACGCTCATGTGAGTTCCTTTCACGACTGCGCCGGCGTTTGCGTGACGGCCCCGGCGCCGCCTCCAGATTGCGATGGGGAGGAGGCGAATCCCCGAGCAGTCCGTGCGGCTGCTGATTGCATTGTGATATCACATTGAGACCAAGTCAAGAATAATCGCTTCGGTCGAATCTCGTCTTTCGGGCGAGTTCTCAACGTCCGCTGCCGCTGGTTTCCACCATATGCCGAAAACACCCGGACGATGCCGTGCAGATCGCTTCGCTCTGCTATAGTCTCCCGAATTCACGTTTTCTACTGGGATGGTGGTTAATATGGGCGACATGCTCGAATCGTTCCTGCGCGTGGCGATGGTGGTTTTCATCGTCGGCCCGCTCACTGCATGGGTCGCCCGTCGTGGCGCGCGCTAGCGCAGTGAGGCGACGGACAGCCTCGATCGCTTCACGGTGCGCATGCCCGCTGCAATCCGCACAATCATCGCCTGCTGTGCGGTCGCGTTCGAGCTGATTATGCTGGGGATCTACGTCTGGCAGGGCGTCTCGCTGGGTGAGTGGGACCACGACCTCGTGTGGTTCGGCCACGCCATGGCGCTCGCGGGCATGGCCATCTGGGCGCTGTTGAGCATCCCGCGGATCGACGAGGACGGCGAGCGCATTCTCTCGCGCAACGCCTTCGGCATCCGCAGGGAGTCGACGTTTGGCAACATCACCCGCGCAACGCTTCACACGCAGATGATGAGGATCGACCTGTTCGAGGGCGATCGAAAGTTCTGCTCGATAAGCCTCGAGGGGGTGTGCTCGCTCAACCTCCTCGCCCGTCTGGAGGAAGAGGGCATCGAAGTCTCGGACGCCGTCGACGGTCCCATGACCAAGGCGGGCCTGTGTTGGTCTGCCATCAAGCCGTTGACGATTGTTTTCAACGGCATGGCCCTCGTCTTCTCGCTCGTGATCGCCTTCATGGCTGTTTTCACCGACGCCGGTGCTCGTCTGCTCCTGCTCGTCCCATGCCTCTTCCTGTTCATAGGGGGACTCCTGCCTCTGCTCATGCTCAGCATGCCCGCCCGTGGTATCTACGAGATCGGCAGACAGGAGCGCGAACTCGGTTTCTCCTTCGCCGAGGAGATGGCGAGCCGAGGTGCCACGGGCACCTCGCTTGTCGACGACGATTGGTTCATCGAGATCACGGCGTTATTTTCCGAAGCCGCCGAACATCGTTCTTGCGTTCTTTGCAAAGTCCTGTGCCTGTGATTCCAGTGCGCTGCCTAGGTTTTTCGCCATCGCAGCTGCGCTTTCGCGGTCTGCAATCGCTTTCGCTCGCTCATCTGGGCTATAGCCGTGGTTCACGAACATGGCGTCGTCTGCGCCGAGGTCGGGGGCAAATTCCATCTCCTCGGCAAGATAGCCCTTGAGTTCCTTGTAAAAAACAAGGTATTCCTCTCGGCTCATCGCTTTCCGCACGCGGGCGTTCTCACCGCGGCGTCCAAGTCCCCCGGGGATGAAGAACATGGAAAGCTCGTCGCCGCGAAGGCAGCCGCCAAGCACGTTGACGACCCCGGACAACCTTGCAACGTACTGATAAACCAACTTAAAGTAGGTCAAGGCGTTCTGTTTCACGACGTTTGCGGGAAGGAAGAAGTTCCATTCCGCAAGTACCTCGGTGGTTGAGGGAACGGTTCCGCGCCTGCCGCGTGCGGCTCCCTGCATTGCCTCCTCGACCGCGCCGGCAATGTTGGGTGCGCTTTCGACCTGCTTTGTTAGGCCGCGTTCATCAAGCGCGAGCCAGATGGTGTTCTGGCCACAGCTGTGCGGGCTGCCAAGGGGAACGAAGCCCGCGGGCTCGCTGGGGGTTCGGGCACCATCGCCGGGAATCGCCGTCAGGTAATTCCTAGGTCCGTATGTGGTAATGCTTTTGAGCTGGGCATTTTGTTCTGCCATTGTTATCCCTCACTTAAGACGGTGTTTAGATTTCTTACTACAGTAAGATAATCTGATAACATCAATGGCGATTCAATTACTGAGCTCGAGGCTTGTGAAAGACATCTAACGCATAGTCGGAAAGAGGCAGGAAAACAGGATGGATCTTAGGGTGATGAAGACGAAGCGGGCTATCAAGGGGGCGCTGACCGGCCTTTGTGCGGCGAAGCCTCTGTCCGAGGTCACCGTGAAGGAGCTGTGCCTGCGGGCCGAGGTCAGCAAGCCCGCGTTTTACTACCATTATGGAAATGTGGGAGATGTCGTCGACGAGATTGAGGACGACGCCGTGGGCGCGATCGTCGAAAAAACGCTGGATGGCCGGGTCGACCTCGCCTCGGAGGAGACACTGCGCAGGTTTGGAGAACAGGTCTTCCATAGCCCGCTCGCGCCGTTGCTGAGGCCGGGCGCGGCAAGCGGCACGTTCGGCAGGAAGCTCGCGCTGGCGATGGGAAGGAGCTGTGACGTCCCGCGCGGAAGTATGAGAAAGGGTCCGGACAATCTAGCCGTCCTTTTTGCGTTCGACGGCCTCATGGGATGTATGGGCAGGCTCGGCTACGAGGCGTACATGCAGGCCGTCCCCGAGCTTTCCGAGCTGATGGGGGATGTTCTGAAGGGCTGAGCGCTGGCATCGAAAACAACTGGACGATAGCAAGGTGCCCGTTACTCGATGTGCTTCTTGTACGTCCCAAAAGAGAAGCTGCTCAGAAGCGATTCGTATTCCTTCGCGTCAAAGCCTTCAACATCGGATGTCAGCACGGAATAGGTTTCGCCTTCATCGACAAACTTACAGCCCGTGTCGACAATTCCGTTTCTGCCATAAAAGGAAATTCTCTTCTCTCTTTGCTGCGCGTTTTCGGCCAAGGGGTCAATTGCCTCAACGTTTAAGACGATGATCTTGTCGGTATTATGCTTGAGCCAGTCAAGCATTTTGGTGCCATAGCCTTTTGATCTGATGCGGTCGTTTACCGCCAGGTAGAGAACGAAGATATATTTGTCGTTTTTGGCCGTGTACATGATTCAGCAGAACTGCTCGTCCTCATAAAAGGTTCTGAAATTGACGCTCTCGCGAAAGGCCAATACTCTCAACAACCACATCGGTAGCTATTCATTTTTTTGGAATGCAGTCCTCATGAGACGGCAAACATCGTTGTATTCGCGCAGTTTTTGGAAATGGTTTTAGCGACAAACATTTCTATATACGCTCACAGATTTCGGTTAGATGTCTCACTCAATAATTCCCTGAATGCGGGGATGTCGAATCCGACGAGGCCGCGCCCACGCTCCCCGATGACGCCGTCCTCGAGCAGGCGGCGTTTGTACTGGCTCGCGTAGTTGCTGGCGACGCCCATGCGCTTGGCTATCTCCGAGACCCTGCTGGGGCCAGAATCGGGCAACATCGCGAGCAAAAACTCAATGTCTTTATCGGAAAGCTCCCGATAGGTCGTTTCGAGAATTCGATTACGCAGCTCCATGCGTGCGAGCAGGGAACCCTGCTGAACATCGGACGTACTGATTTGGGGCGAGTTCTCCGAAACATCCCAAGTGCGATATCCGACGAGCTGCATCATGTAGGGGAATCCATCGACCGCCTTCACCGCATCCTCGAGCGCCTCTGACGTAATCGATCGTCCTCCGGCCTCAACGGTTTTGCGGAAGGCATTTGCAATTTCAACGTCAGTGATTCGTCCTAACTGATGATATTGAGAGCGCCTGAGGAACGAGACGGAATCGTTGCGTAGCAGTGCCGATACTTTGTAAGGCAGCCCCGCCATGAGAAGGGCTACTTTTTTGCCTTCGCGTACAAAGTGCTGGTAAACAGAGGCAAATTGAAGCATCTCTTCGAGATCGACCGTGACTTCGTCGATGGTGATGAGAAGTCCGATGTCATGTTTTTCGAGCTGCTTAAAGATGCCATTCATGCGTGTACGCCAGTTGCCCTGGGCCTCTTGAGCATATGTCCAATCGATGCCCACTGGACCAATTTGAACGCCGTTTATGCGCGCGTGCGGCTGTGAAAGGTAGTTATCCGCCGCCTCTTTGGTTCGCTCGATAATATCCTCGAGAATGCCTGGCATCGCGGAGACATTTGCTGCGATCCAACCGTGGTCAAGCGCCGTTTCTGAAAGGAGCGAGAGAAGTGCCGTCTTGCCCGTTCCCCTTGCACCCGTAATAATAGTCGACAGGTTGGGATCTCCCGGACCGTTGATAAAGCCACGGTTGATGTCACGCAGGATGTGCTCGCGACCCGCTAGAAAGGGAGGGACGCTTCCGAATGTCGGGGTAAAGGGGTTCTTGCTGTACTCCATGGTGTCTCCTTTGCAAGTTTTGCTAATTTTTGCAAGTTTTGCTAATTTTTGCAAGTTTTGCTAACGACCGACCAAAGGGCATCGAAGCAGTGACGCTGACATTTTTTAACGCAGAAAAATAAGCAGAAATCAATTAATCTGCGTTAAGAAATAGTTGAGAAGAAAAACGACGAGTCCCGGGCGCAATGCCGTTGCACTCCGGGCCTCGTCGCTTTGCGAAGTATCTAACGGTCTCGTTGCCGTGGTACCTAGTCAAACAAACTCGGCATGTCGTTTTCCTTCATGAGGGCACCGGCGGAGGGCAGGCTCTGCGCGGTGAACTTTTCGGCTGAGACGCCGGCGCCGAGGATGTCCTCGGTCGTGCCGACGGTGGTGACCGAGCGGCCCTTCTTTGCCGTGAAGGCCTGAACGCCCTGCGTGTTGGTAGTCGTCTTGGTCTTGAGCAGAGACGTGTTGAAGTTCATCAAACGGTAGTCGCTCGAGACCAGCGCGATGTCGCGATCTTCCTTGAGCACCTGGGCATACAGCAGCTTGCTGCCACCGTAGATGGCATTCTTGAGGCGCTTGCGGTTGGTCTTGGTGACGTATCCGGAAAGCGCGACGCGCACCACGCGGCCGTTTTCAAAGACAAACAGCACGTCGGCCTTGTAGTCCTCGGGGTCGATGACCCAAATGACGCTCTCGTCGGGTTCCATCTCAAGATCGGTCGGCAGGTACGAGCCTAGCTGGGCCGACTTGGTGTCCTCAAACGCCGCGACTTTGCACTTGTACACCTGACTCTTGTTGGTAAACACGAGCAGCTCGTGCGTATTGGAGGACGGGAACTCGATAAAGGGCTTATCGCCGTCCTTGTACTTGAGTGTCGCAGCCTTCTTGAGCACGCGGTCCGTCATCTTTTTAAGGTAGCCATCGCGCGAGAGCATGATGGTGACCGGGTACTCCTCGACCTCGGGCTCCAGGCTCACCTCGATGACCTCATGGGGCTCAATCCTGCCCGTGCGGCGCGGCATCACGTACTTCTTGTTGACGGCGGCTAGCTCGTCGCTGATGACCTTCTTGATGTTGTCTTCGCTCGAGAGGATCTCCTCAAGTTCGGCAATCTCGCCTTCGAGCTTGGCAATGTCCTTGGTGCGGTTGAGGATGTACTCCTCGTTGATATTGCGGAGCTTGAGCTCGGCGACAAACTCTGCCTGGGTCTCGTCGATGTCGAAACCCTTCATAAGGTTTGGCACGACCTCGGCCTCGAGCTTGGTGCCACGGATGATGGCGATGGCCTTGTCGATGTCGAGCAGGATTGCCTCAAGGCCGTGCAGCAGGTGCAGGCGCTCGGACTTTTTGCCCAGGTCAAAGTTAATGCGGCGACGCGTGGACTCAATACGCCACTTGACCCACTCGTGCAAGATCTGGCGCACGCCCATAACGCGGGGGTAGCCGTCGACCAGTACGTTAAAGTTGCACGAGAACGAATCCTGCAGCGTGGTCGAGCGATAGAGCTTGGCCATGAGCTTGTCGGGATCGACACCGCGTTTAAGGTCGATGGCGATGCGCAGGCCCGAAAGGTCGGTCTCGTCGCGGATGTCAGCGATCTCCTTGACCTTGCCCTCCTTGGAGAGCTTGACGATGCGCTCGATAATGACATCGGTTTTGGTGGTGTAGGGGATTTCGTAGACCTCGATGATGCGCTCTTCGGGAATCCAACGCCAGCGGGAGCGAATCTGGAAGCTGCCCAGGCCGGTCTCGACGATCTTCTCCATCTCCTCGCGGCGGTAGATGATCTCGCCGCCGGTCGAGAAGTCGGGCATGGGCATGTGCTCGAGCAGGTCGCAGTCGGGATCCTGCAGGTAGTGCATCGTGGCGGTGCAGACCTCATTGAGGTTGAAACCGCAGATGTCGGACGCCATGGCGACGCCGATGCCCTTGTTGGCCGAGACGAGGATGTTGGGGAACGTGGTGGGCAGCAGGCGCGGCTCCTTCATGGCGCCGTCGTAGCTGTCGACGAAGTCGACAGGGTCCTTGTCGATGTCCTTGAAGATCTCGGCACTGATGGGGGAGAGCTTGGCCTCGGTATAACGCGAGGCGGCGTAGCTCAGGTCGCCCGAATAGTACTTGCCAAAGTTGCCCTTCGACTCCACGAAAGGGGCGAGCAGTGCCTCGTTACCGGTGGCCAAACGCACCATCGTCTCGTAAATAGCGGCGTCGCCGTGCGGGTTGAGCTTCATGGTTTGGCCCACGATGTTGGCGCTCTTCTGGCGCTCTCCCTTGAGCAGACCCATCTTGTACATGGTGTAGAGCAGCTTGCGGTGCGAGGGCTTAAATCCGTCGATCTCGGGGAACGCACGCGAGACGTTAACGCTCATGGCGTAGGGCATGTAGTTGACCTCGAGTGTCTGCGTAATCGGCTGGTCGGTGACCTCGGAGTGCAGGCCAATGACGTTCTCGGCGTTGACCTGCTTTTTCTTGGGCTGGTTCTTCGTCTTCTTCTTTGCCACGATTTCCTCTTGAACTTCTTATGGGCCGTCGTTATCGATGTGCTGTTACTGCAGGTCCAGCTGGTCCAGGTATTCCTTGCCATGCTCAGAGATATGGCGCTTGCGGCCCGCCTCGTCGTTGCCCAGCAACAGGTTGAACATGGTTTCCATCTTGGTGACGTCCTCGGGCTCAACCTTGATCAGGCGACGCGTCTCGGGGTTCATGGTGGTGAGCCACATCATGTCCGGATCGTTCTCACCAAGACCCTTCGAGCGGTTGATGGAGCACTTCTGGTCGCCGATTTCCTTGAGGATGCCGTTCTTCTCGAGCTCGGTGTAGGCAAAGTAGGTCTTCTCTTTGCAGTTGATCTCGTAGAGCGGCGACTCGGCGATATAGACGTAGCCCTCGTCGATGAGCGTGGGCACCAGGCGATAGAGCATGGTGAGTACGAGCGTGCGGATGTGATAACCGTCGACGTCGGCGTCCGTACAGATAATGACCTTGTTCCAGTTGAGGTTGTCCAGGTCGAAAGCGCCAAGGTTCTTGATGCGCTTGTCCTTGATTTCCACGCCGCAGCCCAGCACGCGCATAAGGTCCATGATGATGTCGGACTTAAAGATGCGCGGATAGTCCTCCTTCAGGCAGTTGAGGATCTTGCCGCGGACGGGCATGACGCCTTGGAACTCGGCATCGCGCGAGGTGCGAATGGCGCCTGCTGCCGAGTCGCCCTCTACGATGTAGATCTCGCGACGGCTCTTGTCCTTGGAACGGCAGTCGATGAACTTCTGCACGCGATTGGCCATGTCGGTCTTTTGCTGCAGGTTGGTCTTGATGCTCTGGCGGGTCTTCTCGGCATTCTCGCGCGAGCGCTTGTTGATGAGCACCTGCTCCAGAATCTTGTTGGCAGCATCTTTGTTCTCGATCAGGTAGGTCGAGAGGCGCTCCTTAAAGAACGCCGTCATGGCCTGCTGGATAAAGCGGTTGTTGATGGCCTTCTTAGTCTGGTTTTCGTAGGACGTCTGGGTGGAGAAGCAGTTGGTCACCAGCACCAGGCAGTCCTGGACGTCCTGCCACTTAATGCCGCTCTCGTATTTGTTGTATTTGCCCTGTTGCTTGATGTAAGCATCGATGGCGCTGGTCAGAGCGCTGCGGGCGGCTTTCTCAGGCGAGCCGCCGTTCTCGAGCCACGATGAGTTGTGGTAGTACTCCTGCATCATGAAAGTGCGCGAGAAGCACATGCAAGCAGTGATCTTAACGTTGTAGTCGGGCAGGTCCTCGCGATCGCGACCGCGGCGGTCGGCCTCGATAAAGAAGGGCTCGGTGAGGTAGTCGGCGCCGACCTTCTCGAGCACATAATCCTCGATGCCCTTGGGATAGCAAAAGTCCTCTTCGGTAAATTCGCCATCGTCGCCCTCGATGCGCAGGCGGAAGGTAACGTTGGCGTTGACCACGGCCTGGCGGCGCATGGTCTCGCGATACCAGTCGTGGGGAATGCTGATCGAGGTAAAGACCTCAAGGTCGGGGCGCCACTTGATGGTGGTACCAGTGCGATCCTCGTCGCTGGGCTCAATCTCGAGCGCCTTCTTTTTGGCGCCGACGACCTTGCCCTTCTTAAAGTGCAGGGAGTACTTGTTGCCGTCGCGCCAAACCGTGACGTCCATGTACTCGGAAGCATACTGGGTCGCGCAGGAGCCCAGGCCGTTGGTGCCGAGCGAGAAGTCGTAGTCGCCACCCTGGTTGTTATTGTACTTGCCTCCGGCGTAGAGCTCGCAAAAGACGAGCTCCCAGTTAAAGCGCTTCTCGGAGGGGTTCCAGTCGAGCGGGCAGCCGCGGCCATTATCCTCTACTTGGATAGAGCCATCGCGAAAGGCGGTGAGGGTGATGAGCTTGCCGTAGCCCTGGCGCGCCTCGTCAACGGCGTTGGACAGGATCTCGAAGGCAGCATGCGCGCAGCCATCGAGTCCGTCCGAGCCAAAGATAACGGCGGGGCGCAGGCGTACACGCTCCTCGTCCTTGAGCTGACGAATACTGTCATTACCATAGTTTGCGGTGTTTTTTGCCATGCTCGCTCTCTTGGTGCTTCCTCTTGTGCATTTAAGTCGTATAGATAGTCAAGGTAGCATAGCCCAGCCCTTGGGCGATTCCAACCAACACGAAATCCATCGAACAATCGTTCGAATTTTGGTAGGAAAGAGCTTGCTCAGGCAAAACCGAGTTGGTTCCGTTCGATTGATCGACACATAGCAAAGCCCCGCGCTCTTTGGTGGAACGCGGGGCAAGAGAATCGGGCGGTCTAGCAGGCCGGAACTTGCAGCGAAGTGTTGAGCCAGTCGCTATCCGGGCGGCTGATCAGGCGCGCGTTGTTATAGGCCATCTGCATGGTCAGGATCGTTTGGCCGATATAGGCGCCGGACTCCATGAGCTCGACCACCAGGGCGACATCGGGCCGGTCATTTTCGGTCAGGTCGAGCGGTAGCAGCAGGCTCATGGTGTTCTTGGTGGGGTAGAACGCCGGGACGGCGGTCTTAAAGTTCCACTCGACACGCTTCTGGGCGAGCTCGATGGCATCGTCGAGTCTGTTGATCAGGCGACGCTTCACCTTGGCGTTATCCTCAACAGCTTCGCGTAGTTCGTCATAGGCGGCCTTCTTCGACGCGTCGTCATCTGCGTTAACCGCCCTCGACAGTGCTTCGAGCGCATCGCTGCCCCCTCGCAGCTCCTCGGCAAGAAACGCCTCGGGCAGGCGGTCGATGTTGTCGAGCAGGATATGGTCAACGTCGCGCTGGAGCGCTCTGTTGCCGTCAAAGAGCAGGTCTTCCTTCTTTTCAAAGTAGGATGCGCGCTGCGGAAGCGGGTCAAACGACGCAACGAGTTTCTTGCCCCACTGCTTTGAACCTGCTTTGCAAAAGGCCTCGAAGCGCCATGGGCATCCGCTGCTCGATGGCGAAAAGCAGGCATAAATGGCCTCGTAGGTGGGGTCGACGAGTCCGGTGTTAAATGCCGCGATTCCCTTGTCGCTGTTCTCGAGAACCTTCTTTTCGGACTGAAGGCGATAGAAGGTATACATGAGGTAGCTGCGCAGAATCGAATAGTCCTTGGAGTCCTCGTCTTGCTCAAAGCCCCATTTTTCGTCCAGCGCGTAATCTGCAAGACTTTCGATCATGCTGTCGATATTGCCCAGATACGCCCAGTCGGTGAGCGCGCGACCGGCACGTACCTTTTGGAAGGCGAAGTTGTCGACATAGCAGACGCGCCAAGGCAGCGCACCCGGACGATCCATCTTACGATCGCGCGTTATCGACACCTCAATCGGAGCCTCCCCGTCACATCGAAGAACGCTGACCGGAAAGATGACCTTACCCTCATAGAAGCGGATGATCCGGTTGGAGAAGGCGAATTTCCAATCACGATCTAAAAGAGCCGTGACGTCGATGTCGCGCTTTGCATACTCGATGATCGTGTCAGTCCATCGCTGCGAGGTCCATGCGAACGAAGAGAGTTCCTCGCCAAGGGATGCAAATTCCTCGACGAGGTCTTGCGGAATGGGGCCCTCGAGATAGTCTTCGGTTTCCTGCATGCGCTCGAGATTGCGCTCTAGGAGCGGGGGCAGTGAGGTCGTAGCGGGGCGAGCACCGGTATAGGCGTTCGTGCTTGCAGCGGGTTGCGTATGGGCGTCGATGCTCGGGGCCTTGGTCTCAAAATCTCGGCGCAGCTTCATGCGGTCGGCAATGGGGACATACGAGAGAAACCAGGGGAGGCCGTCCTGAGCATTTTCGGCAATCGACAGCTCGACGGCCGATCCATTTGCAGTCTTCAGGTGTGTGGCAAAGCTGACCGTTTTGGGGTCTCGCATATAAAGCGCGCCCTGGGCGTACGCTTCTTTCCAGTCGGCGCAAAGCAGCGCCACGGCATCGAAACCCGGCCGCGAGCCGGGTTCCTTTTGACCTGAAAGGGGGCCTAACGGGGCGTTATTTGAGCCGCGGGTCACTTCGCGTACGCCGCGTTTCGTCATACGCTCATAGTGGAAGCCGATGCCACGGAGTCGACTTGGGACTCGGGCAACGGATGAGCTGTAAGCCGAAAGGAGCGGTGAGGATGGCGAAGCCCATGACGAAGAAGCTGCTGTTAGGAATTCCTACCGTGACGCTTTCGGCCGTGCTGGCGTATACGGTGGCCGGTTGCGGCGGTATTGCTCCGAGCGGCTCGGCTGGCAGTTCGGGCGGCGGTAGTGCTCCCGTAGAAAAGAAGGCCTACAAGTCTCAGACCGTCGAAGCTGCCTACTTTACCTTTGAGTCGGTGGCCGGCGGCGTGGCCGACTCTGGCGAGAAGGCAGATTTGACGGGCATCGATTGCGCATCGTACAGCATCGAGGCGGCCGATGGGTACACGATGGATTCGTCCGACGAAGAGCGCGAAAAGGCAGACTTCTTCCACGACGAGACTGGAGGACGCCTACACATCAGCATCTTCCCGCGTTCGCCCCAGGAGGAAGTTGCAAGCCTGGAGCAGATCTATGAAGGCAAGGAAACTACAACCGACCAGGTCGATTACAACGGTACAGCATGGCTGCGCTTTACCGGTCCCGACAAGAGCCATACGCTGTTTGCGACAGCTCCTGCGACGGGCGAGACCGTCCGTGTTTCGATCGGCTGGAAGATCGACTGGGACGCCGCCGTGCCCATGATGGAGGCACTGAAGCTCTAGTAACGCCGGGGTCTCCGCGTCAGGCGACTCAGGGCTGGCTCCGGGCTATCGGGGCCAGCCCTTTTTAGCATGCGGCTGGCAGAACCAGCGCCATGCGCACTTTTGGGAGCAGCGAGGTATTGCTCACATACCTATGACAGACATGATTTTCATAATGACAGATACAGTTGACATCAGTTGATAGATGCAATATATTTCTGTCATGCTGCAGCGGATATCTGTCCATTACCACGAAAGGAAATCCATGCCGGGCAAAAAGAACCTACGCATGAAGGCGGCGCGCGCGGCGGTCGGCCTTTCGCAAGCCGACTTAGCCCAGGCCGTGGGCGTTACGCGCCAGACCATCGGCCTTATCGAGGCGGGCGGCTACAATCCCACGCTCAATTTGTGCGTGGCAATTTGTAAGGCGCTGCGCGTTACGTTGAACGATCTGTTTTGGGAAGACGAAAACGACGCCGACCCTAGCGCTCTTTAGGAGTTCCCTATGAAATTTGAAGATCTGAAAATCGTGCAAAAGTGGCGTGAATATGCCGGCCCAAAGGACGAGCGCCTGGAGGCAGAAAAAGCGAAGGTCTACAAGCTTGGTTTCGTGCTGCTTTCGTTTGGCATGCTGGCAATCCTCGTCTACCAGGATATTGCTCGACAGGTTGCGTGGGTTCACAGCGACGCCAGTGAAATGCCGCATGGCTTTGCAACGCCGTTCGAGGCAGCCATGTATTTGTGGCTCGTTCTCGTGATGTTGATTTGCGCAGGATTGCAAACGCGGAAGGGCTATGTCGATACCAATCGTTTTGGGCAAACCGAGCATCTTCCTGTTGGATATTTCCTGCTTGTCAGCGGTCTTAGCGGCGCCGCGTTCGCGCTTGTTATTGCCGCAATGCGCTGTATCGCTGAGGCGCAGATCGTACCGCTCGAAAGCGTCTTTTGGTTGGCGAACCTGGCCACGGGCGTGTTCTACGGTGCGACGATTTTCGTAGCCACGTTTGTCCTCCTATGCGCAACGTTCTTCTCGGCAAAGAGGCGCCGTGCCAAGATCGAGACAGAACTCGACTCTTCAGACGAAATCTAATGCGTAATGGGCTGACTTCGGGTTACCGGAGCCAGCCCATTTTGGTGTTCGAGTAACAGCCATTGTGCCCCGTCATTTGAGGGTTGGAACTAGTGCGTATTACTTACGAGTGCGTCGAGCGTATATAAGATAAGTTTACCGATGCCGCCCCCGAAGTGGTTATCGAAGTCTAGCTGACCTTGGGATAAAGAAAAATTGCCACCCCTGCAAAAAGCTCTGTCACAGCGATGGGAGACGCATCTCGTTCTGCATATAATGAGGTCATATGACAGTGCGTCTGCATATGCGCGGCGCATTTCCATCGAACCGAAAAGGAGCTCTGCATGGATCCCAACAAGCGTCCCGACGACATGGTGCGAATCACCACTCCCGAACTTGCTCAGGCGTTCGTCGAAGAACAGGTCGCCGCAATCCGCGAGCAGATCGGCGACAAAAAGGTCCTGCTGGCCCTTTCGGGCGGCGTTGACAGCTCCGTTGTCGCAGCGCTGCTGATCAAGGCTATCGGCAAGCAGCTTATCTGCGTGCATGTGAATCACGGCCTTATGCGCAAGGGCGAGAGCGAACAGGTCGTCGACGTCTTTAAAAACCAGATGGATGCCAACCTTGTTTATGTGGACGCGACCGATCGCTTCCTGGATAAGCTCGTGGACGTTGAGGAGCCCGAGGCCAAGCGCAAGATTATCGGCGCCGAGTTCATTCGCGTGTTCGAGGAGGAGGCCCGCAAGGTTGGCGACGAGGTCAGCTTCCTCGCCCAGGGCACCATCTACCCCGACATTCTTGAGTCCCAAGACGGCGTGAAGGCTCATCACAACGTGGGAGGCCTGCCCGAGGACCTGCAGTTTGAGCTCTGCGAGCCTGTCAAGCTGCTGTACAAGGACGAGGTCCGCGTGGTCGGTCGCGAGCTCGGCCTGCCCGAGAACATGGTCGAGCGCCAGCCGTTCCCCGGCCCCGGCTTGGGCGTTCGCTGCCTCGGTGCCATCACCCGCGATCGTCTTGAGGCGCTGCGCGAGGCCGACGCCATCGTACGCGAGGAGATCGACAAGGCAGGTCTGACCATCTGGCAGTACTTTGCCGTCGTGCCCGACTTCCGCGCCACCGGCGTGCGAGAGGGCAAGCGCGCTTATGACTGGCCCTGCATCATCCGCTGCATCAACACCGTCGACGTCATGACCGCCGAGGTACCCGGGCTCGATTGGGCACTGCTCAGGCGCATCACCGCGCGTGTCACCGCCGAGGTTCCCGGTATTTGCCGCGTCTGCTACGACCTGACCCCCAAGCCCGTCGGAACGGTCGAGTGGGAGTAAGTTAGCTCACGTAGCCCCCGTTTCTGCATGGAAACGGGGGCCTTTCTTTTGTCGCTCGATATCTCATGCCTGTCGATTATGTATCCCGTTACGCCTGTGCTGCTCAAACGGTAAGATGGACACCCTCTTGTGGCTGTTTGCCGCCTCTCACCAAAAACTAAATGCACTTTCGCCGGGGTCGCCCCCTAGCGGGGGCTTTGCCGATTTTAACGAGCATGCGGACGCAATGCAGGGGGCTCGTCAACTAATCGCATCGACACGGATTGAAGGCCATGCAGCACGACAAGATCAAACCCATACTGTTCAGCATCATCAAGCACACCGATAAATAGGAACTGCGCAGGCAGATCCCCAAGGACGTTGTCTCCGGCATCGTCGTTGCCGTCGTGGCGTTGCCGCTCTCCATCGCGCTCGCCATCGCTTCTGGCGTTGCCCCCGAGCAGGGTCTCTATAAGGAGTGGCGGCCGCACACCGATTGCCGGCATGATCCACGCCGTGGTGCTGCTCGCCGTGCTCGTGTTCCTCATGCCGTACGCCGCCCTGATCCCGATGCCCACCATCGCCGCCATTCTGCTGCAAGTTGCGTACAACATGTCCGGCTGGCGTAGTTTTGTGCACCTGTGTCGCACTGCCTCGCACGGTGCCGTGGCAACGCTTCTGCTCACCTTTGTGCTGACGATCGTGTTCGACCTAGTTACGGCCATCGGTGCCGGTATGGTGATCACGGTGGTGCTCTTTATGAAGATGGCCAGCAAAGAGACCGAGGTCAAGGGCTGGAAGTACTACTGCGACGACGACTCCCAGGTTACGCATCTTCGCGAGCTGCCTCAAAGCGTGCGCGTGTACGAGATCAACGGCCCCATGTTTTTGGCATGGTCGACCGCATCTCCGATATTACGCTCAAAGACTTTACGAAGTACCTGATCATCCGCATGCGCGGTGCGCCCTCGCTCGACGCGACCGGTATGAATGCGCTCGAGAGCCTGCACCAGTACTGCGACGAGAGCGGCGTGCGGCTTATCTTTAGCCACGTTAACAGCCAGCCCATGAAGACGATGCAGCATGCGGGCTTTGTCGATCTGGTGGGCAAGGAGAACTTCCGCGCCAACATCGACGACGCCATCGCGCGTGCAGCCGAGTTGATTGAGGTGGAGGAGCCGGAGAGCGTAGAGCCTGCCAAGGCATAGATGCAACAAAGGAGGTCCCGCATAAATGAGTGTGCCAAAGGGACGGCACCTTTGTCACATCGACGATGGTATGTACGGGGCGGCACGCCATGTGGCGTGCCGCCCCTTTCGTTTTTTGGCATGGTTCGTTACATTCCTCACTGGCGCTGGCTAAAAATGGGAATAGAGTAGGACAAACGCGTCGAATACGAACGGCGGGGGAGAGCGGGCGAGTGTGCCCGCGCGGGAGAGGTTGCCGTCCATGCTGGAGCTCAAAGGTATTTGCAAAAGGTACGTTACGCAGTCGTTTACGCAGGTAGCGCTCGATAACGTGAGCCTGGCTTTTCGCGATAACGAGTTTGTGGCCATTCTGGGCCCCTCGGGTTCGGGTAAAACCACGATGCTCAACGTTATCGGCGGACTGGACCATTTCGATTCTGGTGACCTGCTAATCGATGGTATTTCGACCAAGGATTTCCGTGACCGCGATTGGGACGCCTATCGTAACAACCGCATCGGCTTTGTGTTCCAGAGCTATAACCTCATTCCGCATCAGACCATTTTGGAAAACGTGGAGCTGGCGCTTACGCTTACGGGCGTGGGCCATGCCGAGCGCCGACAGCGTGCGCGCAAGGCGCTCGAGGCGGTCGGCCTGGGCGAGCACGTGAACAAGCGCCCGAGTCAGCTTTCGGGCGGGCAAATGCAGCGCGTGGCCATCGCCCGCGCCCTGATCAACGACCCCGAGATCGTGCTGGCAGACGAGCCGACTGGCGCCCTGGACTCTACGACGTCCGTGCAGGTCATGGAATTGCTCAAGGAGGTTGCGCGCGACCGCTTGGTCATCATGGTCACGCACAATCCCGAGCTGGCGCACCAATACGCCACACGCATCGTTAACCTGGCGGACGGTAAGATCACCGACGATTCCGATTCCTTCGATGTTGCCAAAGCCACGCGCCGCGAGGCCAAGCCTACGCGCAAAACCTCGATGAGCTTTGTGACGGCGCTGGGCCTTTCTGCCCGAAACCTTATGACCAAAAAGGGCCGCACGGCCATGACGGCCTTCGCGGGCTCGATTGGCATTATCGGTATCGCGGCGATCTTGGCGCTCTCCAACGGTGTGAACAACTACATCAGAAAGGTCGAGGAGGATACGCTGTCAAGCTATCCGCTTACGATCTCCAAGCAGGATTACGATCTGTCGTCCATGATGGGCGGGGAGGGGACCGCGGATGAAGGCTCGTCTGAAAACGTGGATTCGTCCGACGACAGTGCCAGCGGCAAGGTCAAGGGAACCGATAAGATTCCTGTAGTCACCGCCGTAAAGGACATGTTTGCGAGCGTTAAGTCTAACGATATGACGAGCTTTAAGGCATGGCTCGATGCCGGCGGCGACGGTATCGATAAAGAGGTCAACGCCATCCAATACAGCTACGGTGTGACGCCGGTTGTCTACCGTGCGGGCAAGGGTGACGAGAAGCCTGTACGCTTGGTGCCCAATGCCATGACCGAGGCCATGAGCGGCGGCGCGAGCTCGGCGGCAACGGTGAGCATGGATTCTATGGGGACCTCGGTCTTCAACGAGATGATTGACGACCAGAGCCTGCTCGACAGCCAGTATGATGTCGTCGCCGGTCATTGGCCCACGTCTGCTAACGAAGCCGTGATGGTACTTTCGAGCCGCGGAACGGTGGGCGACTATACGCTCTACAGCATCGGTGCGCTGGATATCGATGAGCTCAACAGCTTGGTCAACAGCGCCATGACGGCTGACGGCAAGGTCGAGACACCCCAGGCTGGCACCGACTTTACGTACGAGGATGCGCTGTCCACGACGTTTAAGGTGTTGTCGCCGGCAGATGCGTATCGTAAAAATGAAGAGACTGGCATGTGGACTGATATGTCTGGTGACGCCGACTTTATGGCAGCCAAGGTTGCCGATGGTATCGACGTGCGTATCGTGGGCGTGGTGAGGCCCAACGAGACGGCCAACGCGAGCTCATTGTCCCCGGGCATTGCCTATACGCACGCGCTGACCCGCCAGCTTATGGAACGCTCCGCTAATTCGCAGATTGTGCAAGAGCAGCTTGCCCACCCCGAGACTGATGCCTTTACGGGCAAGACCTTCGACGAGCTACAAGGCGAGGCCAAGCAGGGCGTGGACCTGGGCAGCATGTTCAGCGTGGACGAGGCGGCGCTCAAGAGTGCGTTCTCGTTCGATACCTCTGCGCTCTCGGGTGTTGCCGGCGGGATGGACCTGTCGGGTCTTGATTTGTCCGGGTTAGATATCGACCTTTCGGGCGTAGGCAAGGACATCGACTTCAGCGACATCATGGCCAAGGCGCCAACCCCCGATTTTTCGGGTGTCTTTGATGGCTTGGAGCTTACGCCCGAGCAGATGCAGCAGGTGGGGGCGCTCGCCAACCAGCTTTTCACGGGCTTTATGCAGTCTGATCAGTTTAAGGCGCTGACGCCCGAAGACCTTAAGGACGCGTCAAAGCTTGCGAGTGCATTCTCGGCATACCTTGAACAGGATGCGGCAGCCCAGCAGTGCCTGGCGCAGCTCAAGGCGCTGGGCGGCGATGCTCTTGCCGAGCGCCTGCAACAGGCGATGACCGACTATGTGCAAAAACAGCTGGCTCCGTATTTACAGCAGGCTATGGGCCAGGTGATGAAGGCAATCAGCGACCAGATCGCGACGACCGTATCGTCCCAACTTAAAGCGGGCGCGGCAGGGCTCATGGATCAGATGGCCACGCAGATGTCATCGAGCTTTGCCAACCTAGCGAGCGCCATGCGCGTGGATGCCGGCGCCTTTACCAATGCCATCCACTTCAACATGGACGCCGAGGACCTGAGCTCGCTCATGATGAGTTACGCCAAGGCGTCGCAGCTCACCTACGACAACAACCTGACCACGCTGGGTTATGCGAACGAAGCCGACCCCATTTCGGTCAAGATTTTCCCACGCGACTTTGAGGCCAAAGAGCGCGTGCTCGATCACATCGATGCGTACAACAAGCAGGTCAAGGCTGTCGGGCACGACGATCAGGTAATTTCGTACACCGACTACATGGGTATCATCATGGGCTCGGTGACCGATATCGTGAACACAATCAGCCTGGTGCTCATCGCGTTTGTGAGCATCAGCTTGGTCGTGAGCTCCATCATGATCGGCATCATCACGTACATCAGTGTGCTGGAGCGCAAGAAAGAGATTGGCATCTTGCGTGCGATTGGCGCATCGAAGCGCAACGTGGCCAACGTGTTCAATGCCGAGACCTTTATCGAGGGATTCATTGCTGGCGTTTTTGCCATTGCCGTTGTGGTGCTTGTGAGCTTTCCCGTCAATGCCTGGGCGCTTGCTACCGAGCAGGTTCCCAACCTGATGAGTCTGCCCGTGCAGGATGCGCTGGTGCTCATCGCGATCTCGGTGCTGCTGACGGTTGTCGCTGGCTTGCTGCCCGCCCGCAGCGCGTCCAAAAAGGACCCTGTGGAAGCCCTACGCTCCGAATAATGCGACAAAGGGACTGTTTCTTTATCACATGAGAGCCATTCACCTTCGCTGCGCGCGGCTGGCAAATGCTCAGATGGTGGCTGCTACTCCTTGTAGCCTCGCGGAATTACGAGCAGTACGAGGAGCGAAAAGCCGAGCAGGATGCCGGGCAGGGCGCCTTCGACGAAGGCGCCAAAGTCGCCGCCGACGAAAAAGCCGATGTAACCAACAACGCCGCAAACGGCTCCGAGTATGCCCGCGATGCGCAGTGCCTTCATGACGCGACCCATAACAACCGTCCTCACGCTCAAGGGTAAGCCGATGCGTCAAGCGTATCGAAAGCTCATATTGATACCGTTTGCGTGTGGTAATCGCCGTGTATGGGTCTAGCTCTTCTTTGCGGAAAGCATGAGGCTCATTTCCGGGCGGGTGTATTCGTCGAACTCTTCTTCGGCTTCGGTGTCAAAGGTGTAATACGACTCGATGGAGTCATCCATCGAAACATCCGCATTATTAGACGCTAAAACCGCAGGATTTGAATGGCGAAACCGCAGGAAATAGCCTTTCAAAAGTGTCGATGCTTCGGGGCCCATTTTCACTCGTTCACTTCTCGGGAAAGTATTCACCTTCGTCACATGGGGTGCGGATGGAAGGGCGGTCATCGTCCAGTAGTTACCTCTTCCTTGTGAATCGCCTGAAGCACAAGGCATAATGCATGTGGCAAAGGGATGGTTCCTTTGTCACATTCGATGATATGAGAGAAGAGTAGATGATCCTTTCGCTGGCCCCCATGGAGGGAATTACCGGGCATGTGTTCCGTCGCGTGCATGCGGAGTGCTTTGGTGCGCTCGACTGCTGCTACACGCCGTTTTTGCCGCCGCCGCGGGTGGGCAACCGCTTTGGTGGCAAGGCGTTTAAGGAAGTCGATCCGGCCAACAACCAGGGGCTCAATGTCGTCCCTCAGCTTATGTCCAAGAATGCGGACGAGTTTGTGTGGGCAGCGCAGGTGCTTGCCGATATGGGCTATCGCGAGGTCAACCTCAATCTTGGTTGTCCTTCTGGGACAGTCGTTGCCAAGGGCAAGGGCTCGGGATTCTTGCGCAACTTGGATGAGCTCGAGGTGTTCTTGAGCGACGTGTGCGAACGCTCTCCGCTGCCGGTATCGGTAAAGACCAGGTTGGGACTCGAGGGCGACGACGAATACGAGCGCGTGCTCGATCTGTACTGCCGCATGCCGCTGGTGGAGCTGATCGTGCATCCGCGCGTGCAGAAGGACCGTTATACGGGCTCGCCGCGCAAGGAGTTTTACGGCGAGACGTTGGAGCGGGCGCCGTTTCCGGTGGCATACAACGGTGACATCTTTGATCTTAAGGACATGAATGCGCTGGTGGAGACCTATCCCGGCACGCGCCATGTGATGTTGGGGCGTGGCCTACTCGCGAACCCCGCGCTAGCTCGCATGGTCAACGGCGGTCCTGCTGCCACGGCCGCCGAACTGCGGCGCTTCCACGACACGCTGTTCGCGGCATATGCAGAAGAGATTGGCGGTAATGCAGTCTTTCGCATGAAGGAGTGGTGGTTCTACGCCAAGTGCGCCTTTGCCGATCCTGCCGCCGTCCACAAGCTCGTGCGAAAGACCAAAAAGGCCGACGAATACCGCGCCGCCGTCGATCGCGTCTTTCGCGAGCAGCCGCTCGCGCCTGCCGCTCGTTTCCACAGCTAAATGATCCCTTGGGGACGGAGGAAAACGGATCACATGCGCCAAGCCCATGCAAAAAAGCTGTACACCAGCATCCAAAGATATCGAAAAATGTCGACTTTGGATGCTGGTGTACATGTTTGGGCCATATGGGGTGGGGCCTTGGACGGACGGGATGCGCACGCTAGAGCAGGTTCTCCTGTACCCATGCGATGATGTCGCTCGATTCGTAGAGTGGTTTGCCGTCGATGAACAGACAGGGAACCTGGCGTTTTCCGCCGACGGCGATGAGCGTCTGCTCGGCATCGGGGTCGGTCGAGATGTTGCGCTCAGGGATGGTCACACCGTTATCGGCAAGGAAACGCCTGACCTTCATGCAATACGGGCAGCCAGTCATAACGTACAGCGTGAGCTCATGTTTAGTAACCATAGGGTCTCCAATCGGTTGAGGTTTTGATTGAGATACCCAAAACTGCTGCGGTCTATGCGTGAGCCAGTGACGACTCGATGGCCTGGACCAGAAACGTCGTGGCTCCGGTGCCGCAAGGCTTGTCGTAGTAGTCTACAAAGCGCTGGTCGGCGAGGTAGCCGTGGGCGAGCCCCAGATATGCCTCGTCCTGGGGCTCGCTACCCCAGTTGAGGGCAATCCAGCGGCGATGCATCGCGACGAGCTTGCGAGCCTCGCTGTCTTCCGGTTCGCCATCGCCCATGGCAATCGAGAGCTGACCCAGAATAGCGCGTTCAAGCTCCTTCATGTCGTTCCACGTATGAGGGTCCATGTCCAGCAGCGCTTCGTTTGCCGCATCGACGGTTTCATCGCCATAGCGCGCTCGCGCCTCGGCGCCGTAGCGCTTCTCGTTCTCCTGCACGGAGTGCCAGCGCTCCAGTTGCGGCAGGACGGCGCCCATGAGCGAGACGGCCTCGTCCAGCGACATGCCGGTGTTTTGCGCCAGGCGCGGAGCGCAGTCCTCGATCATCGCCTCCATCGTGGTCTCGTAGGTGTACTTGCCGTGGTCGTAGCACCACTTGCAGTAATGGTCGGTCGTGGCGCCCGTGGCGTCGGTGCCGCAGTCATCGGGCGTGAGGATCATGCCGCAGCTCTGGCAGTAGTGCTCGGGCATTTCGAGCAGGTGGGGCAGCGGCTCGCCGGTCACGGCGGCGATGAGCTTCATCATGTCGATGCCCGGCGTGACCTCGCCGCGCTCCCATCGGCTGACGGCTTGGCGTGTTACGTAGAGCCTGGCGGCAAGCTGCTCTTGGGTGAGATTGTTGGCGCGACGGATGGCGATGAGTTTTTCTGCGAAGGCCATAACGGCTCCTTTCTGCTGGTTGATGGCTTAAGCATACGCGGCGGTCGGGACCCTTCCAAGCAACCGTTGGTTGCAATAGGGTCGGTCGCGGTGGGGATTGTGCACAACGCCCATGCCCCCTTGCCGTACAATGACCAGCATGGAACCTATTGCACACATACATACCGACCTGCCGCAGAAGTTCGGCATTCCGCGCAACAGCTTTTTGGCGCCCCATCTGCAGGGACGCATCGTTTTTGAGCCGGAATTTGCCTTCAATGCAGCGGTTGAGAGTCTGGACTCCTTCTCTCACCTATGGCTGCTGTGGCGCTTCGAAAACGGAACGCCCGGCGGCACGGCTAAGGACATAGCCGCCGATGCCAAAACGCAGGACAGGTCCGGCACCAACGCAAAATGGTCGAAAACCGTGCGCCCGCCGCGTCTGGGTGGCGCCGAGCGCGTGGGCGTCTTTGCCACACGCAGCCCGTTTCGCCCCAATCCTATCGGTCTTACCTGCGTCAAGCTTGACCGTGTTGAGCTCACCGCCGACGGCCCCGTCATCCATGTGCTGGGCGCCGACCTGCGCGACGGCACGCCCATCTACGACATCAAGCCCTACATTCCGTTCGCGGACTGTCATCTGGATGCGACGGGTGGATGGATTGAGGGCGCCCCGTGGCAAGAGCTCGACGTCGAGTTCCCGCAGGCGCTGCAAGACAAAGTCCCGCCCACAAAGCTGCCCGGCCTAGTCGAGGTTCTCCGCCAAGATCCGCGTCGCGCGGGCAGCAAACACGAGCCAAATCGCATCTATCACCTTGGCTACGCCGGGCTCGATATCTCGTTTACGGTCGACGGGGCCCAGCTGGCGGTAACCGCTGTCAACGACGCGCAAGACTAGTAAGCCGCTTGCTTGCATCCATCAAATTCAACATCAAACCCCGTGCCAAAACCGCCCGCGCTGGTGGACAATAACGCCTACCGAACCAATCCGCTTTGCACGGGGGCTCAGCATGAAATACGACTTCACTTCAATCATTGATCGCCATGGCATGGACGCCATCGCCGTTGACTCCTGGGGCGAGATCCCCGATATGGCTCCGAACGCGCCCGACGAGGGCTTCGACCGCATTCCCATGTGGGTGGCCGACATGAACTTTGCCACGGTGCCCACGGTCCAGGAGCACATCATTCAGCGCGCGCAGCACCCCATGTTTGGCTATTTCAATCCGCGCGACGAGTACTTTGACCGCATCATCGAATGGCAGAGCCGCCGCAATGGTGTCGAGGACCTGCTCCCTGAGCATATCGGCTACGAAAACGGCGTGCTGGGCGGTGTCGTGTCGACGCTGCGCGCGTATGTCCAGCCGGGCGATGCAGTGCTCGTCCACAGCCCCACCTACATCGGCTTTACCAAGTCTATCGAAGCCGCGGGCTATCGCATTGTCCATAGTCCGCTTAAACTCGACGACCAGGGCGTGTGGCGCATGGACTTTGAGGACATGGAGCGCAAACTCGCCCAAAACCACATTCATGCCGCGGTGTTCTGCTCGCCGCACAATCCCTGCGGCCGCGCGTGGGAACGCGACGAGATCGAGCACGCCATGGATATCTATCGCCGGCACGATTGCGTGGTGATATCGGACGAGATTTGGTCCGATATCATCCTGCCGGGGCATAAACATATCCCGACACAGTCGGTGAGCGAGGATGCCCGCATGCGCACGGTTGCTCTCTATGCGCCGAGCAAGACGTTTAACCTGGCGGGCCTGGTCGGCAGCTACCACATCATCTATAACGAGACGCTGCGCGACCGCGTGTGCGCCGTGTCCAACAAGACTCACTACAACGAGATGAATGTCCTCTCCATGTATGCGCTTATCGGCGCCTACCGGCCGCAGGGCTACGAGTGGGTGGACGAGCTTAACCAGGTGCTTGCCGGCAATATCGAGTACTTCTGCAATTACGTGGACGAGCATTTTGAGGGCGTGTCCTATTCGCGTCCGCAGGGCACCTACATGGTGTTTCTGGACTGCACCGAGTGGTGCCGCGAGCATGGCCGCGATATTCAGTGGCTTCTCGACGAGGGCGCCCGCGTGGGCGTTGGCTACCAGGACGGCCGCCCGTTCCATGGCCCCTGCCACATTCGCGTGAATCTGGCGCTGCCGCTTTCGCGCGTAAGGGAAGCGTGCGACCGCCTAGACCGCTACGTTTTTGGGGTATAGGGGTCGCACGATTCGGGTACTGCGGCTTGCGCCCGTGTCGTCAATGGGCATGGCCGCATAGAGCGCAGAGGGTTGCGAGCGCGTTTTCCACGTCTGCTACTTTTCTTGAATTTGCTTGCCGCAAAGGTGCTCAACCGTAATTTCATACAGTTGGACGCCCCTGATACTTTGCCTGATTTCCTCTTCGACCTCTTCGGCAGAAGGATAGTACTTGAGGGCAAACTGTCGGACTTTGTCTTCGACAAACGCCGGGTTATCGTTCACGAGGCGGCAGCGGCCAAAAACCACGGTGCTCTGAACATAGGGTGCCCAGTCGTCGTCTTTGTACCAATCGTTGCCATAGACGGTAAAGCAGACTTTGTCGCTGCGTTTGAGTGCATCGACCTTATGCCCCGCCTTGGCTCCATGAAAGTAAATTTTGTCGTGCTCGGGGTCAAAGTAGTAGTTAACGGGAATGGCGTAAGGATAGCCGTCGTCTCCGTTGACGGCAAAAACGCCGCGCTTGCAATTGACGAGCAGCTCTCGTGCCTCTTGATCGGTGATAGCACGCTTCTTTCTGCGAAGAGGTCTAAACATCGTGGGCTTCCTTTCTTTCCGCGTGTTGCGTGCACGACAGTGGGCGGTGTGTCTATATCAAGATACTAGTTCAGGCTGCGAGGCCGACGGGAACATCCTATTTGCCGCAGATTGAACGCACTTTGCTTTGTCGTTGGAGGATTGTCCCTCACAACCCGTCGTTTAGAAGCGTTCTTGATGATTAGTTCCGTTTGCAGGGGAGGCGTGGGACAATACCGACCAAAAGCGATTGATTGTCCTGAAAAAAAGGGGGTCTCGATGAAAAAGCTGAAGACGCTGGCCGATGTGTTGCGTCAGGCTGGTTTCGTGCGTATCACGGGCCTATTTTTCGTCTTTCTAACAGTTTAGATAACAGGTGATGATTCGGGGACCGCAAGGCCCCCGAATGC
>JACXXQ010000265.1_pt1 | contig 32573 bp, 28 predicted proteins | sample 8621361 | NCBI WGS metagenome assembly JACXXQ01 (sample SAMN15503820, study PRJNA645414) | gut metagenome | isolation source: feces | host: Bos taurus | place: USA | collected 2016 | reverse complement strand
GCCCGCTGAGCTGGGCCTATGCCGGAATCTCTCCCACAGAAACCACCGAAGAGCCACAAAAAGGGCCGCGCCACCCTAGGCACAGCTCCATGCGTCAAAAAGACGACAGCTTCGTTTTGGCGCATTTTGCCATTCACCCGAACAAAACAGCCGCTCACCTTGGATGGCCGCCAAGAAGAAACGCCGGTACTCTGCCGGCGTTTCTTCTTGGCGGTTGTATCGGTTTTAGAGGTCGAGTCTACTCCTCGACCTCGTAGGCATCGGCCTCGGCCGGCTCATCGCCCGAATCCGGAGCAGTCTCGCGCGCCTCGTCAAACGCGGCCTTCATGGTCTTGTTGCCCCAGGTGAGCTTGCGGATGGTAAGCTCATCAGCCTTGTTATGGGCCAGACGCAGGTTCTCAGTACTGCGACGCAGGTCGTCCTTGGTCTTCTCGAGCTGCTTAATTGCGGCGTCGATCTCCTTGATCGCCGACTCGAACTGCTTGCTCGCCAAGTTGTAGTTGCGCGAGAAGCCGTCCTTGAACTTCTCCATCTTGGCCTCGAAGTTCGTGACGTCGATATTCTGCTGTTTGTACTCCGCCAGCTCCTGCTTATAGCGAAGCGAACCCATGGCAGCGTTGCGAAGGAGCGTGATCATGGGAATGAAAAACTGCGGGCGGATCACATACATCTTCTCATAGCGGTAACTCACGTCGACTATCCCTGCGTTATAGAGCTCGCTCTCGGGCTCCAGCAGGGTGCAGAGCACCGCGTACTCACAGCCTTTCTGGCGACGATCGTGATCGAGTTTCTTAAAGAAGTCCTCGTTTTTATGCTTGGTCGCCGTCTCGTCGTTCTCGTTTTTCATCTCGAACATAATCGAAATGACCTCGTTGCCGCTCGCGTCGCACTCGCGAAAGATAAAGTCGCCCTTGGTACCCTCGGACGCATCGTTATCTTTCTCGAAGTACGCGTTAGGAAACGCCGTCATGCGCAGACGGTTAAACTCGGTCTCGCAGTGCTGCTCGAGCGACTCGCCCACCATCTTGGTGGACAGACGGACCTTCATGTCCTTAAGGCGCTCAATCTCTTCATCCTTGTAGCGAATCAGGTCATCACTCGCGCGCTTGGCCTGCGCAAGCTCGAGCTCGTGTGCCGCCTTGGCCTGTTCCTCGCGAGAATCGCGCACCGCCAGCTCGCTCGTCAGCCTGGCACGTGCCTCATCGCGCTCTCGTTCCGCCGCGGCGACCGCCTCTGACAGGTTCATTTTTGCCATCAGTTCCTGCTCGCGCAGCTGGGCACGCAGGCCCTCGACCTCTTGCTCAGACTGTGCCTTTGCGGCGGAAAACTTCTCTTGTACTTTCGTGCGATAGTCAGCAAGCGCGCGCTCGGCCTCGCCACGAGCGGCATCGAGCTCACGCTGCGACTCTGCCGCGGCAGCGGCAAGCGCCATCTCCTGGGCCTTGTCTGCCGCGGCAAGCCTGGCCTGCAGCTCGGCAATCTGAACATCACGTGCAGCTAAATCGTTTTGAGCAGCGTTTCGCGCCGCCGACTCGACGAGCTTGGCTTCATCGTCCTTGCGTCCCAGCTGCGCACGCAAATTGTCGATCTCGCGCTGAAGCTCGGCGTTCTCCTTTTGAGCATCGGCACGGGCCTCAACCGCCGCGCGCTGGCTTGCGCTCTCGCGCTCGGCGGCAGCGCCCTCGAGCTTGGCACGCAACTCCACAAGCTCGGCATCGCGCTTGGCAACCTCTTGTGCCAACTCCTGCGCCGCAGCGTTCTTCTGCTCGACAAGCTGAGCATTGCGCAGAGACTCCGCCTTTTGCAGGGCAGCCGTCGAACGCGAGCGCTCAAGCTCCAGCGCCTGCTCGCCCTCGCGCTGGACTGCCTTCACACGCTCATCCAGATCGCGCGAAAACTCGGCATCACGCACCTGTTTAACGATATCCGCATAGCCAGACGCATCGACCTTAAATACTTCGCCGCAATGCGGGCACCTGATCTCATTCATGGCAGCTCCTCGATGGACACAAATTTCAACCGGCTACACTCTACCGCGCCGCACGGACAAAAAAGACGCCACCGCCAGAATGGCAATTGCGCCAGAACCACGACAAAGGTGTCTGCCCCCTTGTGGTGGTTTGTGTGGTGGTTCGAGAATTACAGTCCAAAAAAGCCGAGGATCTGGTCACGGCTTACGGGCTTGTACTCGTTGGCATCGAGGCCGACATCGTAGCGAAAGATGGGGCGCTCGCGATCGCGGTTGCGCGCGTTGGTGCGGTCTCCCCTGCTGTGGATATGCCCGTGCAGCATGATGGCGCCACGCGCCTTGCCATTCCAGCTGAGCATGGGGTAGTGGCTCATAACCAGACGATGGCCCTTGGCATAGCCGGGAGCAATCTCCAGGTAATCGCGCACGTCATCCCAGATTTGCGGCGCGTCTGGATCTTCCCAGTCGCCGTCATGGTTACCGCGAATGAGCGTCACGTTCTGACATTCGATACGCTCCCGCAGGCGCACCGCCTCCGCCAGGGGCAAACGATAGGTAAAGTCTCCCAAGATATAGAGACGGTCGTCCGTCGCCACGCACTCATTGATGGCATCGATGACCTTGCGGTTCATCTCCTCGACCGAGGCAAACGGTCGATCCATATCGTGCAGGATATTCGTATCGCCCAGGTGCAGGTCGGCGGTAAACCACATCATCGTCTATGCCCTCATTTCGCATCGTGTCCAACTCGTGCTAAGTATACAGACGCAGCGATGCGACAGTTACCCAAAGAGCCCGCCGAACAGTCCGCAGCGGCACTTGTCTTGCTTTTTCAAAGCGTCACCCTGAGTCTTCTTGCCCTGCCGTTTCCTACGGTCCTGATCCAACTCATCGTCATCGAGTAGCATATCCCACTCAAACGGATCGTCCGTCAGATCGAACAGGTCGTCGTCATCAAACACGGCCGCCTCCCTTACCGATTAGCGAGCATCCACCACATAAAGCCCAACGCGCACCTGATGCCAGGGGCTGCGCTCGGGGGCAACCTGTTGCACGCGGGCCTCAAATACGTCCTCATGGCCGTAATACATCATCAAGGACAGCGGGCCTACCTCGTTTCCCGGAACATAGCCAAGTTTGGTCTTGCCATAGTAAATCGCAACCGCCTCGGGATCGTGGGGATTATCGCGCTCGGCGCACAGCGTCAGCTTATCGCCAACCTTAAGATCGCCTAGGATCAAAGCGCCGTCGGCATATTGAAATCCTGCAATATGAAATGACAGAAGAACGCGTGAAGGCTCGTACATGGCAACTCCTCTAACAGCCGGATAAACCGGCGCTTAACCTTACCGAGAAGTCTACGGGGCCGTGCGGACGCAAATTCATCCTGCTTGCGTCTTTCAATCGCTCGCTGCAACGCTTGCTCGACAGAGCGCTTGCAGATAAGATCGAGACACGGTTGGCACCCGTTGCCGCGGGTCTTGCCAACTCCAGTACGTTTTCATCGTGAGAAGTGGCCGTCTTCGCTTACGCGGGGGGGCATTTTATTTGCCCCTATGTCATCTAATTCTAATGTACAAACATGCGCACGAATTTGTGCTTCCAGTTTGCATAAGGGGCGTAGCGGAACGGCACGTCCAACCACGTGACCTTGTTCACGATGCTCTTCTTGTGGCTAAACGTATCGAAGCTTGCGCGGCCATGGTACTGCCCCATGCCGCTCGCGCCCATGCCGCCAAAGCCCATGTGGCTCGTAGCCAAGTACATGATGGTGTCGTTGACGCAGCCGCCACCAAAGGGCACGTAACGCACAAAACGCTGCTGTACCGCACGGTCCTGGCTAAAGATATACAGAGCCAGCGGCGTTGGACGATCCGTAATAAACGTCTCAGCCTCATCAAGGCTCTCAAACGTCAGCACCGGCAAGATGGGGCCGAAGATCTCCTCCTGCATTACGGCGTCCTCGGGCGCCACGCCGTCTAGGATCGTCGGCTCAATCTTGAGCGACGACTCGCGCGCCGTGCCTCCCAGCACAACCTTGTCGGGGTCGATCAGCCCGCGTACGCGCGCGAAATGCTTGGCGTTGACAATATGGCCGTAGTCCTCGTTGTCGAGCGGATGCTCGCCAAACATGCGGCGGACCTCCTCCTTAATGAGGCCCAGCAGCTCGTCGTGCACGCGCGCATCGACCAACAGGTAATCGGGCGCCACGCAGGTCTGCCCCACGTTGAGCCACTTACCAAAGGCGATACGCCGCGCCGTCACCTTCAGGTTTGCCGTCGCATCCACGATGCAGGGGCTCTTGCCGCCCAGCTCAAGCGTCACGGGCGTAAGGTTTTTGCTCGCTCGCTCCATGACGAGTTTGCCGACCGGAACGCTCCCGGTAAAGAAAATCTTGTCCCAGCACTCATCGAGCAGCGCCTCGTTCTCGGCACGTCCGCCCTCGACAACCGTCACCAGGCGCGGATCAAATGCTTCCTCGCAAATCTGCTTGAGCACGGCGCTCGACGCCGGCGCATAGGCACTCGGCTTGATAACAACGGTATTGCCCGCGGCAAGAGCGCCGGCAAGCGGTTCCAGCGTCAGCAAAAACGGGTAGTTCCAAGGCGCCATGATCAGCGTGACGCCATAGGGCACGGCTTGCGTCTTGCATACGCTAATAGCATTGGCAAGGTCGCACGGACGCAGGCGCGGGCGGCTCCATCGAGCCACATGCGCAATCTGATGACGAATCTCGGAAAGCGATGTGCCGATCTCGCACATATAGGCCTCGTCATGCGACTTGCCCAAATCGGTCTTGAGCGCATGGGCGATGTCGTCCTCGTGCGCCCGGACCGCATCGCGCAGACGCACGAGTGCGCGGCAGCGAGCATCGACATCAAACGTGGCGTGCGTATTAAAGTAGGCGCGCTGATCGGCAACGATGCGCGCGATTTCCTCGGTGTTCATGGGGCCTCCTAGTTCTTGTCCTCAAACATACCACCCGCGACGACCTCGTACATATGCTCGAGCTCCAAACGGTCCATCAAAAGCGGAACGGGGTACAGCGGATTGGCTTCGGCATCGGCATGGGCCGCCATTTGCGGAATATCGGAGCGGCGAATGCCCGAGACATACTTAGGAATTCCCAGGGCATCGTTCATGCGGTCAACCCAATCGATAAAGGCCTCGGCCGCAAGACTGTCCTGCGCGGCAGCCGGCGCAATGCCCGCCATGCGTGCAAGATCGGCAAGCTTGGGAGCGGCGGCGTCACCATAAGCGCGAAGTATATGCGGCAGGATCATCGCGTTGGCCAAGCCGTGCGGAATCCCGTATCGGCCGCCCAAACTGTGTGCGATGGCATGCACGTATCCGACATAGGAACGCGTGAAGGCGACACCTGCTTTATACGCCGCCGAAAGCATATTGCGACGCGCGCGCATGTTGTCACCATGCTCATAGGCCTCGAGCAAGTTGTCGTGGATGAGCTGCACCGCCTGGCGCGCCATCTTGCGTGTATAGGGCGTGGTGCTGCGTCCGATAAATGCCTCGACGGCATGCGTCAAGGCGTCCATACCCGTCTGCCCCGTAATGGCGGCAGGCAGGCCGCGCGTAAACTCGGGGTCGTGCACCGCAAAGCGCGGGATGAGCACAAAGTCGTTAATGGGGTACTTATAGTGCGTCTCGTCGTCGGTGATAACAGCTGCGAGCGTGACCTCGCTTCCCGTTCCGGCGGTAGTGGGGACGGCGATAAGCAACGGCAGGAGACGGTGGACGCGCAGCAGGCCGCGCATCTTGTTGATGGGCCTCTTCGGCTGTGCGATACGCGCACCCACGCCCTTGGCGCAGTCCATAGCCGAGCCTCCGCCAAAGCCAATAATGGCCTGGCAGGCGTTTTCGCGATACAGCGCCGCCGCTTCCTCAACATTCGAGACCGTGGGGTTCGCATGCGTTTCGGCATAGACCGTGACGCCGATTCCCTTGGGCGCGAGCGCGCACTCGAGCGGCGCCGTAAGCCCCAGGCGCGCAATGCCAGGATCCGTCACGATAAGGACCTGCCGTATCGAGCGCTTTTGGAGCACCGCGGGCACGTCCTCGGCATGTTCCAAAATATGCGGCTCGGTATAGGGCAGCACCGGCAATGCGATGCGAAAAACCGTCTGATATGTTCGGCACCAGGCACGACGGGCTAGATGCATAAAGGAAACTCCTTCATTTGTTGATGGGTCAACATTTTGCTCGACCGATTGTACTCATCGACGGTCGCAGGCCACCTGCCAATCGTTAATCAATCAACATCTTCATATGCTCAAAATTGTTTTATTAAAAATCATTCCTAATAGGCTTCACATTCAGTCTCATATATGGATAATAGAACTCGTCAAGACGCGCGTCCGGAGAGGGCCCTTATGGGACCGGACAAGCGCCCCATCGCCATCGATCGAAAGGATCGAATCATGAAGTTTGTTTGCCCCGTTTGCGGTTATGTGGAAGAGTTCGACGGCGACCAGCTGCCCGAGGATTTTAAGTGCCCCCAGTGCGGCGTCCCCGGCTCTCGTTTCCTGAAGCAGGAGGAAGGCCAGCTCGAGTGGGCTGCCGAGCACGTCGTGGGCGTCGCCAAGATGGAGGGCGTCTCCGAGGACATCGTTGCCGACCTGCGCGCCAACTTTGAGGGCGAGTGCTCCGAGGTCGGTATGTACCTGGCCATGGCTCGCGTTGCTCATCGCGAGGGCTATCCCGAGATCGGCCTGTACTGGGAGAAGGCTGCCCACGAGGAGGCCGAGCATGCCGCCAAGTTCGCTGAGCTCCTGGGCGAGGTCGTGACCGACTCCACCAAGAAGAACCTCGAGATGCGCGTTGAGGCCGAGAACGGCGCCACCGCCGGCAAGACCGACCTCGCCAAGCGCGCCAAGGCTGCTGGTCTCGATGCCATCCACGACACCGTGCACGAGATGGCTCGCGACGAGGCTCGCCACGGCAAGGCTTTCGCTGGCCTGCTCAAGCGTTACTTCGGCTAAGCCAGCTGCCTGAGACATAACCTCAAGCCAGATAAGGCCCGGACCTTGCGGTTCGGGCCTATTTTTGTGGCTTTATTGCAGTTGTTCTTGCAGGGTGCTGAGCGCCTGAGGGCTCAGGTCGTCGTATTGGATGAGGATGCGGCGCGCGGTCCCCTTGGTCGATGCCCGATCGTTTGTCCATAGGCAATCGGCGATGTTGACAAAGGGAATGTCGGCACCAGCAAGCGCTCGGGCAAAGCCGTCACCCGCACCCTTGTTTGCCAGCACCAAAACGCAATAAAGGCCCGCATCCGCATGCTCCATCGAGAGCTCCCCCGCCAGAAATGTTTTGCGCACAAGCGTCGCCAAGCCATCGCGTGCTTCGCGAGCACGGACACGCACCCGGTTCACATGACGCTCGTAATCCCCCGATTCCAGCAAACGTGCCAAAGCCACCTGATCTACGGAACTGACCGACGAGGCATAAAAACCCAGCTCACGCCTAAATCGTTCCATGAGCTCATCGGGCAGGACCATATACGCCAAACGCAGGGCCGACGACAGGCTCTTCGAAAAAGTATTGGTGTATATGACCGATTGGGCGGCATCAATCGACGCGAGCGCGGGAATCGGTTTGCCGGCAAGGCGAAACTCGCAATCGAAGTCGTCCTCGATGAGATAACGTCCTGACTGCTCGGCTGCCCAGCTCAGCAGCGCATAACGACGCGCGATGCTCGTCACAAGGCCGGTCGGATACTGATGCGACGGCATAAGGTGAAGGACATCCGCTCCGGCATCAAGTAGCCCTCCCAGGCTCACGCCCTCACCATCCAGCGGAATATGCCGCACTTTGCAGCCCATAGCCTGATAGATGCGTGTCAGACGCAAGTAGCCCGGGTCTTCAACAGCATAAATCTTCTCCTCGCCAAGCAGCTGAACCAACATGGTATCGAGCAGCTGGGCGCCCGCACCGATGACGATGTTGTCGGGATTGACGTTCATACCCCTCGTCCCGCGAAGATGGTGCGCAATTGCGCACCGCAGCCGAGCGGTGCCTTGCGCGGGCGCGGGCGAGAAGATTTCGCGCTCGTCTTCGGACGTCAACGTCGCCCGCAGAGCGCTTTGCCAGAGGCGCGCGGCTTCCAGAGCAGAAGGAGAGAGCGGGGCGAATTGCTCGATCCGCCCATCAGCATCATGTTCGTTAAGACCCGCAGGAGCGGAATCTCGATCGAACTCTGTCTCAGCCGAAGCCAAAACCGGCGTATCCGGAAGCTCGCAAGCGTAGTAGCCGCGACGCGGCTTTGAGCAAATATAGCCCTCGGCAAGCAACTGGCTATATGCGTTCTCGATGGTAATGACACTAATTCCCAGATGACTGGCAAAAGCGCGCTTGGACGGCAGGTGTTCCCCCGCCGCAATGCGGCCAGCAACGATATCATCTCGAATTTGCTGGTAAACATACTCATAGAGTGATGCTCCGCCACGTTGCTCTAAATTGTAGTCAAGCATGAGTTCGCCACCTGACCTTATCGTGTCATTCAATCTGGTATTAGTCTGACCTTGTTATTATCTCGAAAACTGAGTATTCCGCCATACCCAGCTCCCCTATAGGATGTTCCGTCAAGCAATGCACATGCCAACCAAGGGAGCAACCATGGCAGAACAGACCAGCAAAGCCGATCGCGTCAAACTCAATCGCGAGCTCGCGCAGATGCTCAAGGGCGGCGTCATCATGGACGTCACCACGCCCGAGCAGGCACGCATCGCCGAGGAAGCGGGCGCCTGCGCCGTCATGGCCCTCGAGCGTATCCCGGCCGATATCCGCGCCGCGGGTGGCGTGTCGCGCATGAGCGACCCCAAGATGATTAAGGGCATTCAGGAGGCCGTCTCCATCCCCGTCATGGCCAAGTGCCGCATCGGACACATCGTCGAGGCGCAGATCCTGCAGGCCATCGAAATCGACTACATCGATGAGTCCGAGGTTCTCTCCCCTGCCGACGATGTCTACCACATCGACAAGACGCAGTTTGACGTCCCGTTTGTCTGCGGTGCCCGCGACCTGGGCGAGGCGCTGCGCCGCGTTGCCGAGGGCGCCACAATGATCCGCACCAAAGGCGAGCCGGGCACGGGCGACGTGGTCCAGGCCGTGCGCCACATGCGCAAGATCCAAAAGCAGATCCGCGACGTTGTTGCCCTGCGTAACGACGAGCTCTTTGAGGCAGCCAAGCAGCTGCAGGTTCCGGTCGAGCTGGTACGCGAGGTCCACGCCACGGGTAAGCTCCCCGTCGTGAACTTTGCCGCCGGCGGCGTAGCAACCCCCGCCGACGCTGCACTGATGATGCAGCTAGGTGCCGAGGGCGTCTTTGTGGGCTCGGGCATCTTCAAGAGCGGCGACCCCGCCAAGCGTGCCGCCGCCATCGTCAAGGCCGTCGCCAACTTCACCGATGCCAAGCTCATCGCCGAGCTTTCGGAGGACCTGGGCGAGGCCATGGTCGGCATCAACGCCGACGAAATCGAGATCATCATGGAGGAGCGCGGACGCTAGTCCGGCAGAAAGGATCGCACATGAGCGATTACGCAGACCAGACGGTCGCCGTGCTGGCGGTCCAAGGTGCTTTTGCCGAGCACGAGGCGAGGCTGTCCGAGCTGGGCGCACGTTGTATTGAGCTGAGACAAGCGGCTGATTTGAAGCAGGACTTTGATCGTCTGGTACTTCCCGGCGGCGAGTCCACCGTTCAAGGAAAGCTGCTCGATGAGTTAGACATGCTCGAAGAGCTCCGTGACCTCATTATTGAGGGCATGCCCGTGCTGGGCACCTGCGCCGGTCTGATTCTGCTGGCTCACGACCTTGCCGCCCATGACGATAAGGGCACGCCACGTCTAGCAACCATGGATGTGCTCGTTGAGCGCAATGCCTACGGCCGACAGCTCGGCAGCTTTCGAACCAAGGGGCAGGTAGCCGGCATCGACGGTGAAGTGCCGCTGACGTTTGTCCGTGCACCCCGCATTGTCGAGGTCCACGGTGACGCCAAGGCCTTAGCGAAAGTCGACGGGCGCATCGTCGCCGCCCGTCAGGGCAACCAGCTCGGCGTAACCTTCCACCCCGAGCTCGGCGACGACACCCGCCTCCACGAACTGTTCCTACAAATGTAGGTAGAACTAAATCGAGAGTGGATAATCTCCCACTTTGAGCTTGAATGCGGGCTCAAACCGGGAGATTATCCGCTCTCGTTCTCTAGGGACAGGGTAGCTAATTTGGGACGGGGCTTTTTTGACTGCTTTGCATAAAAAAGCAGTCAAAAAAGCCCCGTCCCAAATTAGCTACCCACAGTCCGGCACAAGGCAACACAGTCGCTAGGGACTGCGTTTGTCCAGATAAAACCTGCCAAAATAAACCTGTCCCTTTTTGGCAGGTTTGGATCAAGACAACGCCGATGTTTTGGCAACGACAGCGAGCGCCCGCCAGAGCGAACAGTTTGGCATGAAAAGAGGACGGCATAGACCTTCTGGTCATGCCGTCCTCTTTGAATGACAAGTTGTCGCTCTGGTGGGCACGCAGCGCCAACTAGTTACGCGGTTCGTAGAACCGCGTAACCCCTAAAAACGGTTGCCGCGGAAGCCGCCACCGTTGCGGCCGCCACGATCGCCACCGCGACCGCCGCGGTCGTTACCGCGGTTGCCGCCGCGGTCACCATAGCCACCACGGTTGCCGCCGAAGCCGCCACGACCGCCACGGTCACCAAAGCCGCCACGGCCGCCGCGATCGCCACCGCGACCGCCACGGTCGCCGCCACGGCCACCGCGATCGCCAAAGCCGCCGCGACCGCCGCGGTCGCCGCCACGGCCACCGCGATCGTCACGACCGCCGCGAGGACCGCGGTCCTCGTCCAGGCCCATGGCGACGAGCGGAGCGATGACCTTATCGAGGGCAGCCATCAGCTCGGTGGCCTCCTCGTAGGAAAGCTCGGGCAGGAGCTTCTCCTTCTTGTTGGCAAGCTCGGTCAGGCCCTCAGCGGCATCCTCGGCAGCGAAGACGACGATCTTGCGCATATCGCCCTCGGCGTCGTCGATGCGACCGACCAGATCGGCAGCCTCGGCCTCGGCCATCAGGCCATCGAGCTCACGAAGGCGCATGCCCAGCAGGTCAGACATCTCCTTCTGCTCCATCTTGGGCTTGAGGTCAAGAAGCTTGATGGCGCGCTCGATGTTCGCCATGCGCTCGGCCTTGGCCTCCTCCTCCTTGGAAATAGCAAAGCGACGGCTACGCAGCAGGCGGGCGGCCTTCTGCATCTTGTCCATCAGCTCTTCGTCATCGTAATCAGCGGCGGCCTCGACAGCCTCGGCCTTCACCTCGGCGGAAACCCCGGCAGCAGCCTCAACCTCGGCAGCTTCGGTCTCCACAGTCTCGACTGCCTCGACCTCGGCAGCCATGGTCTCGTTCTCGGTCTCGTTCATGATCTCTTCGTTCTCGGACATGAGACTCCTTCTTGGCCCTCTCGGGCATCATCGCCCCATTCGCGGGGCCCGTCGCGCACTCTTTGCGCTTTAAACATTCATGCCTCTCGGCAAAACGTCCATTAGTTTATGGTGTCGCCATCCAATCTAGCTGCAGAATCTATGTGCACACATTAATGCGACATGTCGCGGTATCATGGCCTGAACCAAACGTGTCCATCTTAAGGAGCCCGCCATGATTAAGCCCATCATGAAATCCGAGTTCTTTTTACGTCTGCCCTCCGAAGACGCCGGCCCCGAAGATGCCGCAACCGGACAGGATCTCCTTGATACACTCCACGAGCATGAGCGCGAGTGTGTGGGACTGGCCGCCAACATGATCGGCGTACGCAAGCGCATCATCTGCGTAAAGGACGGCAACAGGACGCTCCTGATGTACAACCCTCAAATTCTTGAGCAGGTCAATGCCTACCAGACAAGCGAAGGATGCCTCTCGCTCGTCGGCGAGCGTCCCTGCACCCGCTATCGCCGTATTAAGGTTGAGTATTTGGACGAGAACTTCGTCCACCGCATCAAGAACTTCTCGGGCTACACCGCCGAGATCATCCAACACGAAATCGATCACTGTTGCGGAGTAGTAATTTAACGTCCGATTCGAGAAAGCGCCCTGCGGCCGAATGGCTACAGGGCGCTTTCAGTTGTACGGAGCTTCTATCCCCTACGACTGGCGGTAGTGATCGAAGAAGTCGGCAAGATCCTTGAGCGACTCCTTGAGCACTTCCATGCGCGGCAGGTAGACGATACGGAAATGGTCGGGCTCTGCCCAGTTAAAGCCGCCGCCGCGCGTGATCAGGATCTTCTTCTCGTGCAGCAGGTCAAGGGCAAACTGCTCATCGTCGGTGATGTTGAACTTCTTCACATCCATCTTGGGGAAGATGTAGAACGCCGCGCGCGGTTTGACCACCGAGATGCCGTCGATCTTGCTGAGTGCCTCGTACACAAAATTGCGTTGCTCGTAGACACGGCCGCCGGGACGAATGTAGTCGTTGACCGACTGGTGGCCGCCAAGCGCCGTCTGGACGATCGACTGAGCCGGAACGTTAGAGCACAGGCGCATGTTCGAGAGCATATTGATGCCCATAATAAAGTCGCTCATGCAGCGCTGGTTGCCCGAAAGCACCATCCAGCCAATACGGTAGCCCGCGATCATGTGCGACTTGGAAAGGCCGCTAAAGGTGACGCAGGGCAGGTCGGGAGCGAGCGAAGCAATCGAGACGTGCTCGTAGCCGTCCATGCACAGACGGTCGTAGATCTCGTCGGAGAAAATCATGAGCTGGTGCCTGCGGGCAATCTCGACGATGCCCTCGAGTACCTCGCGCGGATAGACGGAACCCGTGGGGTTGTTGGGGTTGATGATAACGAGGGCCTTGGTCGCGCTCGTGATCTTGGACTCCATGTCCTCCAGGTCGGGATACCAATCCGCCTGCTCATCACACAGATAATGTACGGGATGACCGCCGGCAAGGGTTGCGCACGCCGTCCAAAGCGGATAGTCGGGGCTGGGGATCAGGATCTCGTCGCCATTGTCAAGCAACGCGTTCATCGAAAGCTGAATGAGCTCGGACACGCCGTTGCCCGTGTAGATATGCTCCATCTGAACGTTGGGCAGGCCCTTGATCTGCGAATACTGCATGATCGCCTTGCGCGCGGAGAACAGGCCACGCGAGTTGGAATAGCCTTCGCAGTCGGGCAGCTGCTGGCGCATGTCCTTGATGACCTCATCGGGCGTGCGGAAACCGAAGGGCGCCGGGTTGCCGATATTGAGCTTGAGGATGCGCTCGCCCTCGTCCTCCATACGGGCGGCCTCGTCGACGACGGGACCGCGCACGTCATACAGGACGTTATCGAGCTTGGTGGATTTAGAGAAAGTGCGCATGGTGGTGCTCCTTGGAATTTGAGCCGTGGGACTAGATTCGGATTTGGCAACGTTATGGGACGAGGACGTCTCGCCTTGATTGGCGTCACTGGCGAGCAGCCAGGAAACATCGACCTCCAAAATACGGGCGAGCAGCTCTGCCACATCGCGCCGCGGGATCGTCTTGCCGCTCACATATTGGCTCATCTGACTCTTGCCGAGTTTTTTGCCGAGCATCTCCGATGCGCGGATCACGTCCGACTGGCGAACGTCGCGATCGGACATAGCCTGTCGTAGGCGATCGCTAAACGTCTCTTGGGCCACTAGAACCTCCTTGCTGGCAAAGTTCAATTTATAGAACACGAATTGAACCTGAGTTCAATTTAGGCAGCAGTATAGCGCGGCACCTGATTCAGTAGTTCAATTTCACAACAAAATGTTCCGAACCCCAAGATTTGCCCAATGTGAACATCGAGCACGCATTTAGAGATATTCAAAAAAACGAGCCGCGGCAAGCGAAACGTCGGCTGTGCGATATATGGCGTTGATCTGGCGATGGGGACGCCCCTCGAGCGGACGCACGGCGACATCGAACTGACAGCGGCGCAAGATAAGTGCCGGAAGAACGCTCACGCCCAGACCGTCCTCGACCATGGCCATAATCGCATAGTCATCCCAGGTCGACAGCTTCGAGCGCACCGCCAGGCCCGCGCGGCGAAACAGCGGCGTGATCTCGTCGTCACTGCCACGTTCCAGCAAAATAAACCGCTCGTCTGCCAAATCGGCAAGAGAAACGGCCTCTGCAGTGGCAAGTGAAGAGTTTGCCGGCACCACCGCCATCAGCTCGTCTTGCACCAACGCTCGCGAAGTCATGCCGTTTCCTCGGGGTTCACGCGGGATAAAGCCCAGGTCGCAGCGACCTTCCGCCACCCATTGTTCAATCTCCGAGTAATCACCCATCAGTAGTTCGTAATCGACATCCGGGTAATCGGCGCGAAAACGTGCAATGACCGGTGGCAGAACATGGGTTGCCACACTCGAAAACGTACCGATGCAGATTTTGCCGCGCATGAGCCCACGCATCTCATCCACCCGTCGCCGCAAACGAACAAATTCCTTGCATAACGCCTCGACTGCCGGCATAACTTGCCGCCCATCGGCAGAAAGTACTACGCCCTCGCGGCTTCTATCGAGCACTTTAAAGCCCCAATCTGCCTCAAGATCGGCCACCATACGGCTTACGCCCGATTGCGAATAGCTCAGCCGCTCGGCGGCGCGCGTAAAGCTTCCCGCACGCACCGTTTCGAGCAGCACCTGCATCTTCTGGATATTAGTCTCCACGGCACACCTCCGTCATCACATGAGTTTTTCTCATATCATCCATGCATTATATTCGCTTTTCTTCTACATGCCATTAACCCATAGTAACTTTGCACGGATATAGAGGGGACGGCAGTGCATGAACAACGGACTGATTAAGTACTTAGCATCATTACTGTTATTTGGCTCCAACGGCATTGTCGCCGCCGCCATCGCACTGCCGAGCTCCGATATCGTCCTGTTACGCACGTTTTTGGGCGCTCTCACCCTTGCCGCCATCCTCTTCATAACCAAGCGCCATAACCTGCAGGCTCCGTCTCGCCCCCGCGAGGCCGCAGCGATCATCGTCTCGGGCGCCGCGCTGGGCGCCAGCTGGATTTTCCTGTTCCGCGCCTATCAGACGATCGGCGTCGGCGTCTCCTCGCTACTGTACTACTGCGGTCCCATCATCGTCATGGCCCTCTCGCCGCTCATCTTTGGCGAAAAGCTGACCGGTGGCAAAATCACCGGCTTTATCGCCGTCGCCTGTGGTGCTTTCCTCATCGCAGCACAAGGTCTCGGCGGCAACATGCCCATTGCGGGTATCGCCTGCGGTATCGCCTCGGCCTTCTGCTATGCATTGATGGTCATCGCCAGCAAGGGCGCGCCGCACATCGAAGGCCTCGAGAACTCCACGCTTCAGGTGAGCGCCGCCTTTGTGACCGCACTGGTCCTCACGCTCGTCACGCAGGGCGCGCCCTCGTTCTTCTCTCCCAGCATCGCCGCCGGCATCGATTGGCGCACCGTCGCCATGCTCGGCGTCGTCAACACCGGCATCGGGTGCCTGCTCTACTTTAGCGCCGTCGCCAAACTGCCCGTACAGACCGTCGCGGTCGTCGGCTATCTCGAGCCGCTTTCGGCCGTCGTGTTCTCCACCGTCCTTTTGGGCGAAGCCATAACACCGGTCCGACTGATGGGCGCTGCGCTCATCATCGGCGGTGCGATCTTTTGCGAACTCGCCGGTAAGCGCGCAAGTGCCAAGGCCGATATCGCCCAGGCGGTACGCGCCTAAACGCCCCTCTTCAGTTCAAAGCAGGGGTGCGTCCGCGGTTAACACATCGCAGCAAACCATACAGCGGATACGCCCCTGTTTTGAAATGCCACCTGCGTGCATGAATAATCCCCAGTTGGGGATTATTGTCTAAAATTACCCAATGTGCCAAACTGCTCTTGTATGTATAAAGACGGCATAAAAGTTATCTGCCCCTAGCAGGCAACCAGATGTCCAAGGGAGTCCACGTGGCACACAACAAACTGGAGGCAAACCTCCAAGACCAGCACGGGCAGGGCGGACATGGAGCCATACCCCTCTCCGCTGGTATGCTGCTCGTAACGCTCGGCGTCGTCTATGGCGACATCGGCACGAGCCCCATGTACACCATGAAATCAATCGTCGCCAACAACGGCGGCATCGGTACCGTCAGTGAGGACATGATCCTGGGCGCGCTCTCACTCGTTATCTGGACCATGACGCTCGTGACCACGGTCAAGTACGTGCTGATCGCCATGAAGGCCGACAATCACAACGAGGGTGGCATCTTCGCCCTGTTCAGCCTCGTACGCAAGGTGGCACCATGGCTGATTCTGCCCGCCATGATCGGCGGTGCGGCACTGCTTGCCGACGGCATCCTCACCCCCGCCGTCACGGTTACCACAGCCATCGAGGGCTTACGTACCATCGAGTGGGGCCATGCCCTGCTAGGCGACGGCCAGACCAACGTCATCATCATTACCATCATCATTATCTGCGGGCTGTTTGCCATGCAGCGCGCCGGCACCTCGTCAATCGGCAAGCTCTTCGGCCCGCTCATGACGCTATGGTTCCTGTTCTTGGCAGGTGCCGGCCTGTTCAACATGCTCGGCAACCTGTCTATCCTACGCGCGCTCAACCCCATCCGCGGCATCATGTTCCTGTTCTCGCCCATCAACCACTCAGGCATCATGGTGCTCGGCTTCGTCTTTCTGTCGACGACCGGCGCCGAGGCGCTCTACTCGGACATGGGCCATGTGGGCAAGGCCAATATCTACGCTTCGTGGCCGTTCGTAAAAGCGGCCCTCATCCTTAACTATCTGGGTCAGGGTGCTTGGCTGCTTGCCAACAACTCCAATCCCCAGATGCTCGCGATGGACATCGTCAACCCGTTCTACATGATGCTTCCCGAGCCCCTGCGCCCCTTTGCCATCGTGCTTTCGGCCGTGGCGGCTATCATCGCCTCGCAGGCGCTCATCACCGGATCGTTCTCGCTGGTATCCGAGGCAACCCGTCTCAACCTCATGCCGCATCTGCGCATCCACTACCCCAGCGACACCAAGGGCCAGCTCTATATTCCGCTCGTCAACAACATCATGTGGGTCGGCTGCATCTTTATCGTGCTGCTGTTCCAAAACTCCGAGCGCATGGAGAGCGCCTACGGTCTCGCCATTACCGTGACCATGCTCATGACTACAACACTTTTGACAAGCTACATCTCCGGCATCATGAAACACAAGCTGGGCGCCTGCGTCTTCGCCCTGCTCTTTGGCGCCATCGAGCTGTGTTTCTTCGCCTCGTGCCTCACCATGTTCTTTGACGGCGGCTATGTGATGATCTTCCTGGCTTCACTGCTGTTTGGCCTCATGTACGTGTGGCGGCGCGGCACCGCCATCGAGCGCACGCAGACGATCCTGCTGCCCGTCTCCAAGTACATCGACCAACTCAACCGTCTGCGCAATGACGAGACCTATCCCGTGCTCGCCGACAACCTGGTGTTCCTTACCAACAGCCCCGATCCGCTCACGCTCGACCGCGACGTGCTCTATTCCATCCTGGACAAGCACCCCAAGCGCGCCAAGGCGTACTGGTTCATCAACGTGCACGTTACCGACGAGCCCTATACGCACGAGTATTCCGTTGAGACCTTTGGCACGGACTTCCTCTTCCGTGTTCGCCTGGATCTGGGTTTTAAGGTCAACCAGCGCGTCAACGCCTATCTGCGTCAGATCGTTGGCGACCTGATGGCTTCGGGCGAGCTGCCACCGCAGCACCACACCTACTCCATCTACGAGACGCGCGGCAACGTGGGCGACTTCCGGTTTTGCATGCTGCGCAAGATGCTCGCCCCCGAGACGGACATCAACCGCAACGACCATCGCGTGATGGCTATCAAGTACGCCGTCCGCCGCGCTTGCGGAAGCCCAGCACGCTGGTACGGCCTCGAGAACTCGGCCATCATCATCGAGTACGTGCCGTTGTTTGCCCGCATGCGCCCGGCCGTTAAGCTCGTGCGCACCCAGGTGCCGCTCGAGGTTCAGATCGAAGAGGCCGAGGAAATGGAAGTCGACATCTTCTCGGACGACTTGGTCAACGGCAACGAGGCCGGCAAGAGTATGAATGTCGATCCCACCGAGCTGCTCGAGAGCGTCGCCGATACGCCCGAACAGCAACAGCTCGACGGCCTCGAGAGCGAACAGCTCAACGACGCCAACTTCTAGCAACGTCACGAATCGACGACAGCGGCCCTGCACCTCACGGGAGATGCAGGGCCGCCTTGCATTGCAGTAAAACTATCGGCTACGAACGGCGCGGCTCAGGAGCCACGAGCCTATCGGGATCCGCGCCCTCGGCATCTATCAGGCTCGCGTAGCGAATCGACGGATCCTCATACGTTGAGTAATAGTAATTGCCCGTGCGCGCGCTAAAGCATCCGGTGTAAATAGTTTTCTCGAACTTGCCGTCACCCATCTTGGACGCACCCTCGATCATCGCCACGCCCTCGAGCGAGCGGAACATGCGGGCGACGTTTTCGGCTTCGCTCTCCTTTTGCGGGTAATTGGCATTGAGATACGCCGCCTTTACAAAACGGCTCGGCGAATAGCAGTCACCCGGAATGCCGCGCATGCCGGCACCCGCGCCATAGGGCTTGAGCTCGGCGCCGCGCCACGTCGCCGTCTGTGGATAATCGTTCGTGGCAGTGATATAGGTGCGCAGGTTTTCCATGTGCCACGAGAAAGTCGGCTGGTTGGCGAGGGTATCAACCGGGTCATCGTATACATGCAGGCCATCGGCCATCATCTCGACCACGATGCTGCGCCGGCTGTCGCCGATAATCCAATGGAGCAGCGACACTCCCAATCCCTCTCCGGCAGATTTGGCGACAATCACCGTGTCGCGCAGCGCGGCCTCGACCTCATCGACCGTCGAGAACGTCGCTGCCACCCACAGGGGAAACTCATAGGCCGCGATATTGGTCTTGCCGTCGACAGGGTCCTCGGCATACTCGGCATAGCCAGGAAAGTTGAGCCCCGCTACAGCCAGACCCGAATCATTACCACAGTCGAAAAACATGGGATAGTTCTTGTAATCGATGCACATGCCGATTACCGCGTGTGCCGCCGATGCATCGTCGATAAACGAATACGGAATGTGAAACCCGCGCGGCATCACGCGAACCCGTTGGCCGTAGTCAAAGCCCCAGTCGAGGTTGCGGCCCAGATACATGTTGCCGGAATTATCGGTAAATCGAATACTCGTGCACATAGCGCCTCCTAGCTTTACGTTCTTGCTAAGCTCATTGTCACCAAACAAAAAGGCGTTAAACAAAAAAACCCGGACATGACAACAATGTCACGCCCGGACTTACACAAGCAAGATAAACTCAACCAATTCAACCCCGCAGGTCATCTAAGGGGTCAAAGTGCCGCAGATTGCCACGAAAGAGGAGCGAAGCGTACTTAAGGTACGCGAGCGACGATTGAGCGGCAAGGTGCGGTGCTTTGGTCCCCTTAGACCAACTTTCCTAGACAGTGGTCAATCATGTGCTGGACCATCTGCGCCTCGAAGCCGACAAAGTCCTGCTTGCGCTCGCGCATCTTACCGTCGACAATCACGTCATAGGCGACCTTGCACTTGATGTAGCGCGTGGACTTGGTGATCTCCTCGTGCGTCAGGCAGCTCTCCTCCATCTTGCTGGCACCCAGCCCAAACACCAGACGGGGGTTGTAAAGCACGTGGGGCTCACCGGCGTCGTCCAGATAGACGCAGACCTTCTTGGTGACGCCAATCTGGTTGGCGGCCAAGCAGCCGGCATCATCGAGCGACTTGATGGTATCAATCAGGTCCTGGGCCACCGATTCGTCCTCGACGGTCGCAACCTCGCAGCGCTGGGACAGGATAGCCTCGTCGTGGCAGAGCTCTTTAATCATACGTTCCTCCATAGGGGTCGTTGTAACCGCTTAAGTATACGGTACCTACACAATTTCATGTGAAAGATACCGTCCGTCCGTTACAAACCGCCGAACATCAGCATGTGAGGAACACCAACTTCATAAAGGCGATATAGTAGGTGAGTTCGTGTCAATCGGCCTAAACTCGGGGCCGAACAAGGAAAGGGTATGCATGGACGAACTATTTCACGTCAGCGAGCGCAAGTCCACAATCGGGACTGAACTTCGCGCTGGACTGACAACGTTCCTGGCGATGGCCTACATCATCGCCGTCAACCCCGCAGTGCTCTCGGGCGCTGGCATCGATGCGGGAGCGCTCGCCTGCGCCACCTGCCTGGGTGCCGGCATCATGACCATCTGCATGGGCATCTTCGCCAACCGCCCGCTCGCCTGCGCGTCGGGTCTGGGCATCAACGCCATGATCGCAGGCATCACCACCACCATGTGCGGCGGTGACTGGCATGTGGCCATGAGCGTTATCTTCCTCGAGGGTATCGTCATTTTGCTGCTCGTCCTGTGCGGCCTGCGCGAGGCCATCATGGACGCCATCCCCGTGGTCCTGCGCCACGCCATCTCGGTTGGCCTGGGCATGTTCATCGCCATGATCGGCCTGTGCGACGCCGGCATCATCACCGCTGGTGCCGGTACGCTCGTCGGTCTGGGCGACATCACCTCCCCCGCCTTTATCGTCGGCATCATCTCCATCGTCGTGACGGTTGCCCTGGCTTCCCGCAACGTGCCGGGCTCGCTGCTCATCGGCATCATCGTCGCCGTCATCGCCGGTATCCCGCTGGGCGTCACTCACGCCCCCGAGGGCCTCATCGCCCCACTCGATTTCTCGACCTTTGGCGCTCCGTTTGCCAGCACCGCCGACGGCAACATGGCTATCGTGAAGGTTCTGACCGAGCCGATGCTGCTCGTCGTTGCCTTCTCGCTGCTCATGAGCGACTTCTTCGATACCATGGGTACCGCCATGGCCGTTGCCAAGCAGGGCGAATTCCTGACCGAGGACGGCAATGTCGAGGACATCCGCCCCATCTTGGTCGTTGACTCCGTGGCCGCCGCTGCCGGTGGCTTTATGGGCGTCTCCTCCATCACCACCTTCGTCGAGTCCACGTCCGGCGCCGCCGACGGTGGCCGCACGGGCCTCACCTCCGTCACCACCGGTGTGCTGTTTATCCTCGCCGCCTTCTTCTCCCCCATCGTCTCCATCGTTTCCAGCGCCGCCACCTGCGGTGCCCTGGTCTACGTCGGTTACCTCATGATGAGCGAGGCCTCCGAGATCGACTGGTCCGATGTCTCTGAGGGCTTCCCGGCGTTCATGATCGTCGCCGGCGTGCCCTTCACCTACTCCATCTCCGCCGGCATCGGCCTGGGCTTTATCGCCTACGTGGTCGTCGCACTCTTTAAGGGCGAGGCTTCCAAGATTAAGCCGCTCATGTGGGTCGCGGCCCTTGCCTTCCTCGTCTACTTCTTCGTGGCGTAACGGCATAGTCTGCTAAAGCAAAACAACAAGGCGCGGAGTCGCAATGAGCGGCTCCGCGCCTTTCTTTTAGCGTCTGCCCCCCGTGCCAGCGTGCGACAATCGAGGCTGTCAATATCACAACTCCGAGAGAAGCCTGCCTTGGAAGCGCATCAGAAGCAGATAACCGTTTATTCAGAGTGTGCGGAAGGCGCGCCCGTCATCTACTTCCCCGTGGTTATGGGCGACGGTAGTGAAGTCTATGAGCGCTGCCGAGAGCTCGACTGCCCGCCGTTCACCCTTGTTACCATTGGAGGGCTCGATTGGAATCTCGAGCTGAGCCCTTGGGAATGCGACGGAACTATACGAGATGCCGAGCCCTTTGGCGGACAGGCTGCCGTTTTTCTTGATGAGTTGTCGAACCGGATAATCCCCGAGGTCGAATCATCGCTTCCCCAGCCGCCCGCATGGCGCGGCGTTGCCGGCTACTCGTTGGCGGGTCTTTTTGCACTGTGGGCACTTTGGCAAACAGATGCCTTTGAGCGCGCGGCGAGTGCATCGGGGTCGCTGTGGTTCCCCGGCTTTATCGACTATGCGCACGAGCACGCGATGGCAGCAACGCCCAACGCCGTCTATCTGTCGCTCGGCAAAAAAGAGACCAAGACGCCCAACCACATGATGCGGCACGTACTCGACGATACGCACGCGATGGAAGGGCTGTTTATCGAGCGTGACATTCCAACAACGCTTGAACTCAACCCCGGCAATCATTTTGCGCAAACTGATCTGCGCATGGCGCGTGGCATCCGCTGGATACTGACGCATTAAAAATGGCGCCCACGCGCGCATACGCATGGACACCATTTTTTCGATTTAGCTGAACGCAGCTGCTACTCGGCAGCCTCCTCGAGCTCGGAAGTATCGAACTCAAAGTCGTTACCAGGCAGAATGGCGTTGAGCACGATGCCCACCAGCGATCCCACGGCAAGGCCCGAAAGCGAGATCGTCACACCGCCCAGCTCCAGCACGATAGCACCGGCGGTGCTGTACGCAATGCCGAGCGAAAGCACGAGCACCAGCGCAGCCACCAGCACATTGCGGTTGTTCTGGAAATCGACCTGGTTCTCGATGAGGTTACGGACACCCACAGCGCTGATCATGCCGTAGAGCACGAGCGACACGCCGCCGATTACGCACGCCGGCATGGCGGCGATCACAGCGGCAAACTTAGGACAGAACGAAAGCACAATGGCGCAGCACGCGGCGATGCGAATCACACGCGGGTCGAACACACGCGTCAAGGCAAGCACACCGGTGTTCTCGCCATACGTCGTATTGGCAGGGGCGCCAAAGAGCGATGCCAAGATGGTCGCCAGGCCATCGCCGAGCAGGGTACGGTGCAGACCGGGATCGGCAATGTAATTACGTTCGCAGGTTGAGCCAATGGCGGAGATATCGCCAATGTGCTCAATCATGGTCGCAAAGGCCAGTGGCATGATGGTGATAATGGCCGTCGTGGCAAGACCGCTATCGAACTGCGGTCCAAAGAGCGCGAACACGGTGTTGTCCCACACGACGGGCAGGCCCACCCAAGGAGCGACTGCAACGCCGGAAAAATCGACCTCGCCCAGCGCCGCCGCGACGGCATAGCTCACTACAACGCCCAGCAAGATCGGCACGATCTTGACCATACCACGACCCCAAACGTTACAGATCACGATGACGGCCACGGCAATGACGGCCACAAGCCAGTTGGTCTGGCAGTTGGCAATGGCAGAGCTCGCCAAGATCAGGCCGATGGAAATGACGATGGGGCCGGTCACCACCGGCGGGAAGAAGCGCATGACGCGCTTGGCGCCAAACGCGCGGAACAGGGCCGCCAGCACCGGATAGAGCAGGCCGGCGCAGGCAACGCCCAGGCAGGCGTAGGGCAAAAGTTCCGTCTCGCCGTTGGGCGCAATCGCGGCATAGCCCGCGATAAAGGCAAATGACGAGCCCAAGAATGCTGGCACCTTGCCGCGCGACAGGAAGTGGAAGAGCAGCGTGCCCAAGCCGGCAAATAACAGCGTTGCCGAAACCGAAAGACCGGTGAGCACGGGCACCAGTACGGTAGCGCCGAACATGGCAAACAGGTGCTGCAGGCCGAGCAGGAACATGCGCGGGCGGCCGAGCGATGACGCATCGTAGATGGCATCGGCGACGGCGGGCGTCGAAGTCTGGGACATGGAAGTCCTTTCAAAATGGAAGGGCGTCCGGGCATAGCCGATTACCTGCCCGGACGATACGATCCGAACCATTGTACGTGATACGCGCCGCGTCGCACATACCGCTTCCGCGAACGGTAGCGCTACTTCCAGACACGCTCGGCAATGCGCTTGACCAGAGCGATCTTTGCCCACTGTTCCTCTTCGGTCAGCTTGTTGCCGATCTCGCAGCTGGCAAAGCCGCACTGGGGCGACAGGTACAGGTTCTCGAGCGGCACGTACTTCGCGGCCTCGTTGATACGCTCGACAATTACGTCCTCGTCCTCGAGCTTGGCTGCCTTGGTGGTCACGAGGCCCAGCACGACCTTCTTGCCGGAAGCAACGTACCTGAGCGGCTCAAAACCACCGGCGCGCGGCGTATCGAACTCCAGGTAGAACGCATCGACATCCTCATGCGCAAACAGGTACGGTGCAATGGGATCGTAACCGCCCTCGAAGGCATAGGTGGAGTGATAGTTGCCGCGGCACACGTGCGTGTTAATGACCAGGTCATCAGGCTTACCCTCGATAGCCGCATTGTTGAGCGCCACGCCCAGCTCGCTCACCTTCTGCAGGTCGACTGCACTCATACCGGTCTTGGACACAAAGTCGGTATCGCAGTAGATGCCCCAGGTGCAGTCATCGAACTGGATATTGCGGCAGCCAGCGGCGTACAGGTCGGCGATCACGGTTCGATAGGCGGCGGCAATGGCATCGGCGAGTTCTTCGTCGGTCTTATAGACGGCGCGCAGACTCTCCTGCTGACCGTCACAGCGATCGAGCGTGACCTCGGTGAACGTCTGAATCGGCGCCGGGATGGTCTGGCGTGCGACCTGACCCTCGCCCTCGAGCGCCTTGACGAACTTAAAGTGCTCAACGAACGGATGGCTCTCGCCGCTGATGGGCCCGGTCACCACAGCGGTATCGGCCGTTGTCTCCTCGTCGTGGAACATATAGCCCGTGCGCGAGGTGCGGCGCTCAACACCGTTGAGGCCCCACATAAAGTCGAGGTGCCAATAGCTGCGACGGAACTCGCCATCGGTAATCACCTGTAGGCCGGCTGCCTTTTGCTTGGCCACCAAGTCGCGGATGGCCTCGTCCTCGACGGCCTTAAGGCCGGCATCGTCGAGCGTGCCCGCGGTGTGTGCCGCACGGGCATCCTTAACGGTCTGCGGGCGCAGAAAGCTGCCGACGATATCGGCGCGAAACGGCGCATTCGGTTGGGTCAACGTGCTCATAGGTATCTCCCCTTGCAATTGGTTACTTTATCGAGGGAGAGTATGAGCGCCATCGCCGCTATCGTAAAATATGTGTTTACAACAGTTTGATATAGATACTTCCTATAGATAGATGGGCATCGGCAAAAGGCCACGCATAGCAACCTAGATGTGCTGACGAATCGCGTCGATATAGGCCTGACCGTAGCGCGTAAGTGTCGTGTTCTTGCGCGTGATGATGCCAATCTCCATGTACTCGTCCACGTCAAGCGGAATCGAGATAATACCGGGACCGTTGAGCTCGTGGCCGATCACGCCCGAGCATACCGTGTAGCCGTTGAGGCCCATAGCCAAGTTGAACAGCGTCGCACGGTCGCGCACGCGGATATTCTTGCGACGCTCGAACGTCGAGGTCAGCTCCTCGGAATAGTAGAACGAATTGTAGCTGCCCTGCTCGTAGGACAGAAACGGGTAGTCTTCCAAATCCTCGAGCGTCACGCTGGAGCGGCCCGCCAGCGGATGGTCGGCGCATACGAAGACGTGCGGCATGGCGCAGAAGAGCCCTTCGAATACGAGCTCGTTGGCCGCCAGCATGCGCTCGATAACCTCGCGGTTGTGCTCCGACAGATACAGGATGCCAAGCTCGCTTTTCATGTGAGCGACGTCCTCGATGATCTCGTGGGTCTGCTCTTCGCGCAGGGTAAAGTCGTAACGCGTGGCATCGAACTCGCGGATCACATCGACAAACGCGTTGACGGCAAACGAGTAGTGCTGGCAGCTCACGCTAAAATGCGGCACCTGCTCGAACGCGCCCTTGTACTTGTCCTCGAGCAGGTCGGCTTGGTCGAGGACCTGACGAGCGTAGCCCAAGAAGGTCTCGCCTTCCTCGGACACGATGACGCCCTTGTTGGTACGCTCGAAGATATGCACACCCATCTCGTTTTCGAGGTCGCGAATCGATGCGGTAATCGAGGGCTGCGACACAAAGAGGCGACGCGAGGCCTCGGTAATGCTGCCACATTCGGCAACCTTGACGACATATCTGAGCTGTTGGAGCTTCATGGTTGTCTCCTTAGCTGTTTGCGAGATTCGCGTCGGCCGCACCCGGCAGGCGCATAAACGGCGGCATCTCCCCCGTCACGGCGCAGGAGGCAATCTGGTGCAGAGCCCCGGCGACCGCATCGTCTGCTGCGGCACCGATATGCCAGCGCGCGGCGGCCGTGACGGCCTCGTTGGCGTTGGCGACCGCCACGGAGTTCGGAACGGCATCAATCATGGGCAGGTCGTTATCGGAATCGCCGAACACGGCCACCTCGTCGGGCGTCAGTCCCAAAGCGCGTGCCAGTTCAAGCGCGGCGCAGCCCTTGTCCCAGCCGGTCGGAAGAACGTCGAACAGGCGCACGCGGTTGTTGGGAAACACGAGCGAGAGCTCCGGCACCTCGGCGGCAACACGCTCGCGCAGCTCGGCGAGCTCCTCGCGCGAACGGGCACTCCAGATATTCGCCTTGTATACCGGGGCATCGTCAACGACAGGACGACAGGGAGCCTCTTCGCCCTTGAGCCACGCATTGCCGCCCGATTCCATGGCGCGACGCACACGCTCGGGATCGCTTGTCACGCAATAAGCATCGTTGTCCCAAAAGTCATCACCCAGACGGTAGACCTTTAGATAGGTATCGTCGGTCTCTTGCTCGAGGTAATCGGCCAGACGCATGAGGGCGTCGTTGTCGCTCGCGCGCGAGGCAACCACCTCGCCGTCGACAAACATTACCTGGCCATTGCAGAACGCGCCGGTCGAGAAGCACTCGGCACGATTGCGGAACATCCAGCCCATCGCGGACGGCTGACGACCCGAAACCGGTCCAAAGTGCAGTCCCGCCTCCTGCATGGCGTGAATACCCTCGATGGCATAGTCGCTAGCACCGTCATGCCCAGCCGGAATCAGCGTATCGTCCATATCGGTTAGCACAAGCTTGATCATAAGGTCCCCTCAGTCATTCTTTATCCCGTCTATTGTACCGACCCGTCAAAATAAACCTGTCCCTTTTTTGCAGGTGCGCTAGTATAGGGAGCAACAGATTCGATGCGGGAGTGCCGGCGGTGCAAACCACAAGGCTGAGAGGGCATGGGGCCCAATCCTTTGAACCTGTCAGTTAATGCTGGCGTAGGGAGCATGCCGCCTTTACAGGGGCGCTGTCTATGCACAGCGCCCCTTTTCTATGCCAAGGAGGCATGTGCAGTGATTGATTCGGAACAGCTTAAGCAACATGTGGTCAAGGCCGTGGAGGAGATTCGCGCCACCAATCCGATGGCCGGCTCCATCACCAACACGGTGACGATCGACTTTGTCGCCAACGCGCAGCTCGCCGTGGGCGGTTCGGCCGCCATGGTCTATCTGCCCGACGAGGGCGAGGCACTCGTTGCCGGCGGTGGCGCCATCTATCTCAACATGGGCACACTCTTCCCCATCTACGAGCAGACGATTCCCCGCGCAGCCAAGGCGGCACACGATGCCGGCAAGCCCTGGGTGCTCGACCCGGTGGGCCTGGGCATCGGCAGCCTGCGCACCCAGCTGGTAAGCGAGCTCAAGCAGTACAAGCCCGCCATCGTGCGCGGCAACGCCTCCGAGATCATCGCGCTTGCCGCCCTGTGGAACCTTGAGGGCGAGGCGGCCGACCTGAGCCGTGCCCGCGGGGTCGACACTACCGACACCGTTGACGCCGCCCGTGGCGCCGCTGTGGCACTCGCTCGCTACACCGGCGGCGCCGTAGTGGTCTCGGGCGAAGTCGACCTGATTACCGACGGCACGACGGTGGCCAAGTCCCACGGCGGCAGCCCGCTCATGTCCAAGATCACCGGCTGCGGTTGCTCACAGGGCGGCGTGCTGGCCGTGTACGCCTGCGCCGCCGACCCGTTTACGGCAGCCATCTGCGGCACCGCCGTCTACAACGTGGCCGGCACGCGTGCCGCCGCTGTCGCCGACGCCCCGGCAAGCTTTAAGGTCGCCTTTATCGACGAGCTCTACCGCGCAACCGCCCAGGACATCGCCGATAACCGACTCGAGCTCGAGGAGGCCTAAGCCATGTCCGAACCCGCAACCGCTGCCGGCATGAACACGCTCGTCGCCGTGGCCATCGCCCCGTGCGGTACGGGCGACGAACTGTCCGCCGAGGTCGCCGAGGTCGTGCGTGTCATTCGCGAGAGCGGCCTTCCCAACCGCACCACCTCGATGTTCACCGAGATCGAGGGCGACTGGGACGAGGTCATGCAGGTCGTGCGCGACGCGACCTTTGTGTTGGCGAATAAAGGCATCCGCACCGAGGTCGTGCTCAAGGCAGATATTCGACCCGGATTTACCGACACCATGACCGGAAAACTCGAGCGCATGGAAGCGCAGATCAAAAAGCAGGAGGAAGCACGATGAGCATCCGCGACAACCTTGATATCTCGGCCTATCTGGTACTCGGCCCCGAAAATACGCTCGGGCGCCCTGTGGGCGATGTGGTGGCCCAGGCGCTCGACGCCGGCTTTACCTGCATCCAGGTGCGCTCCAAGGTGGCAAGCGCCCGCGAGATCGTCACGCTGACCGGCGACGCCGCGCATGCTATCGCTCAGGCCGGCAAGACCGGTCAGGTCGCTTTGCTGATCGACGACCGCCTGGACTGCGTGCTCGCCGCGCGCGATCAGGGCATCGCCGTCGACGGCGTGCACGTGGGCCAAAGCGATATTCCCGTCGAGGCCTGTCGCAAGCTGCTGGGCCCCGACGCTATCGTGGGCCTTTCGGCCCGTTGCGAGGAAATGCTCGAGTACGTCAAGACCGCCGACATGAGCCTAGTCGACTACCTGGGCGTGGGCCCACTCCACGAGACCGAGACCAAGCGCGACTGCGGACGCGCAGCCGATGGCTCCATTATCACCAAGAGCTTTGAGGACCTGGTGGCGCTCCATGCGGCAAGCCCCGTGCCCATCGTGGTGGGCGGCGGCGTCAAGACGGCCGACCTGCCGCAGCTCAAGGCCACCGGCGTCGATGGCTTCTTTGTGGTGAGCGCCGTCTGCAGCGCCGACGACCCCTACGCCGCAGCCAAGGAGCTCGTCGACACCTGGCAGCAGGCATAGGCATAAGCCAAGCAGTTGCTCTGCAGCCTCATATCTTCAATAGCGGAAAGCGCATCCCAGTTTGGGCCCCATTCCGGGATGCGCTTTCCGCCGAGTCCGCGGCAGTTTGCCCTACCCCGCTAGGTAGGCCTCCAACGCCGACAAAGTCGCCTCCGCATCGTGGCAACCGACCTGATAGATGCGCTCGAGCTCATCCGGTTCGCGGCACAGCGACGGCACCTTCACCGATTCGCTCGGCCGCACCACAAAGACCTCGCCGGCAGCCTCGTGACGTGCCAAGTCATCGAGCGTGGCATTGTAGACCTCATGCCGATGCTCAAGCGCTGCGACAAACTCCGGATAGTGACGGAACACGCGCCGCAGCATGGGCATCACGCTGTTGGGCTGCTTCACAAAGCCCGCCGGCTGCGTGAGTACCACGATATTGCGGTCATATCCCTGCGCAAACAGCCATGCGCTGGGAATAGAATCAGCCACGCCACCATCCAGATACTTATGCCCGTCAATAGCAACGGGACGCGTCGCCACAGGAATAGCAGACGACGCCCGGATCTACTCGATATCGCGCTCGTCGCCATACGGCAAATCGTGATAGACAGCCTTGCCCGTCTCGATATCGGTACACACTCACGTAAATCGCATGGGGCAGGCGCGATACGCCTCCAAGTCGATGGGATCGCTCTCGATAGGAGAACGTAGCGAGATAAACATCGCCCGCACCGTGCCAACGTCGTCGCAAACAACGTGAGATAATCCTCTGCAGAAGTCACCAAAAGCAGAGGGAGTTTGTGATGAAGGTTCTTTTAGTCAATGGCAGCCCCAAGGCAAGCGGCAACACCGCCATGGCGCTCGCCGAGGTCGCTAAGCAACTCAACGCTGAGGGCATCGACACCGAGGTTTTTCAACTGGGCGCCAAGCCCATTCGCGATTGCATCGGTTGCGGCCAGTGCGGCAAGCTTGGCGGTCGTTGCGTCTTTGGCGACGACATGGTGAATGAGCTCATCGCTGCCGCCGAGCAGGCAGATGGCTTTGTCTTTGGCTCACCTGTCTACTATGCGCACCCCAGCGGCCGCATCCTTTCGGCCCTCGATCGCGCCTTCTATGCAGGCGGGCATGTCTTTGAGCACAAACCCGGAGCCGCAGTCGCCGTCGCCCGTCGCGGCGGCACGTCGACCACCTTCGATGTGCTCAACAAGTACTTCACCATTAAGCAAATGCCCATAGTTGCTTCCACCTACTGGAATAACGTCTTTGGCGCCATGCCGGGCGAGGCCACGCAGGACGCCGAGGGCCTGGCCACTATGCGAAACATCGGCAAAAACATGGCCTGGCTCCTGCGTTGCATCGAGGCGGGAAAGGCTGTCGGCATCGAAGCCCCCGAGGCCGATCGCGCTAGAACCAACTTCATCGGGTAGAACGGCGGAACCAATACATGAACATCCAAATATTCGGTACGAAAAAGTCCTTCGACACCAAGAAAGCCCAGCGCTATTTCAAAGAGCGCCGCATTAAGGTGCAGTTTATCGACCTTAGGGAAAAGGAGATGAGCAAGGGCGAGCTCACGAGCGTCATGCAGGCGGTCGGCGGCATCGACAAGCTGCTCAACCCCAAAGCCAAGGACGAGGAGACGCTCGCACTTATCCAGCACCTCACCCCCAGTCAGCGCTTCGACAAGCTGCTCGAGAATCAGCAGGTGCTGGCCGAGCCCATCGTGCGCAACGGAAAAAAGGCCACCGTCGGCTATTGCCCCGATGTATGGGGAGCCTGGGAGTAGCCCGTGTTATTTGCCGGCTCGTGGGTATAAGAACAGGCATTTGGCATATGATTCAACTGTAAGCCATGTCTAACAAAGGAGGGCACATGCCCAACAAGCCCGTGAAGATCATCATGCTTACCGGCTATCTCGGTGCCGGCAAGACCACGCTGCTCAACCACATCCTCGCCAATGACGGCGGCATCCGCGCCGCCGTAATCGTCAACGATATCGGCGAGATCAACGTCGACGCCAGCCTTATCGCCGACGGTGGCCTTTCCGAGACCGACGACCTTATCCCGCTCACCAACGGCTGTATCTGTTGCACGCTTTCGGACGACCTGGCCAACCAGCTGCAGGGCATCGCCGATTCGGGCGATTTCGACTACATCATCATCGAGGCCTCGGGCATCTGCGAGCCTATTCCCATCGCCTACACCATCTCGAGCTTCTGCGATGAGGCCAAGGTGGGCGGCGAGCCCAAGCTCGCGCTCGACAACATCGTCGCCGTGGTCGACTGCGCCCGCATGTACGACGAGTTCAACGGTGGTCGCGACCTGCTGGCCGAGGATATCGACGAGGACGATATCGAGAGCCTGCTGATCCAGCAGATCGAGTTCTGCTCCACGCTTATCCTCAACAAGACCGATACCGTCACGCCCGAGCAGATTGCCGAGCTCAAGGCCATCGTACGCAGCCTGCAGAAGGACGCCGTGATCGTCGAGGCCCAAAACGGCGAAGTCCCCATGGAGGAGCTGCTCGACACCGGCCGCTTTGACTTTATACGCGCCTACAACTCCGCCGCTTGGATCGAGGCCATGGAGCATCCCGAGGAGCACGACGACCCCGAGGTGCTCGAGTACGACATCGACACCTTTGTGTACTCGCGCCGCAAGCCGTTTGACCTTCAGAAGTTCACCGACTTTGTTGAGCAGGAGTGGCCCGACGAGGTCATTCGCGTTAAGGGTCCGCTGTGGCAGACCGGCGATCCGGACATGTGCTACATGTTTGAGCAGGCAGGCCACCAGATGCGCTTGATGGAGAACGGCCTGTTCGTCGATTCTGCGCCCGAGGGCGAGAAGCAGAAGATCATCGACGAGAACCCCGAGATCATGCAGATTTGGGACGACGAGACGGGCGACCGTATGACGAGCCTGTGCATCATCGGCCGTCACATGGATAAGGACGCGCTTATCGCCTCCCTCGACGCCTGCCTGACCGACTGGCACCGCGCCTAGGTGTATTGAAGCGGGCTTTCCGCCTGCGTAACTGCCAAACCACCACGAAGGTGCCTGTGCCCCTTCGTGGTGGTTTTTCGTTTTGAGCCAAGGAGATTCATGTTCAACATTGTGCTGTATGCGCCCGAGATTCCGGCCAACACGGGCAACATCGGCCGCACGTGCGTGGTCACGGGAGCCCGCCTGCATCTGGTGGAGCCGCTGGGCTTTTCGCTCGACGACAAGACCGTGCGGCGCGCGGGACTGGCCTATTGGCAGAACTTGGACGTGACGACCTATGCCAGCTGGAAGGATTTCCTTGCACGCAATGGTCTCTCCCCCGCCGACAAGCGCCTGCACCTGCTGACCAAAAAGGCGCGCCGCACCTATGCGCAGAGCAGCTACCGCGATGGCGACTTCTTAGTCTTTGGCAGCGAAAGCTCGGGTATTCCCGAGGAGTTGCTTGCCGCGGCACCCGAGCGCTGCGAGCGCATCCCCATGCTGCGCGATTGTGATTCACTCGATAACGCCGACGCCTGGGAAGCCCACGAGGAGTCACTCGGACATACCGAGGACAGCCATGAGGCCATCCTGCAGCAGGACATCTGCGGCAACTTCGTCAACCCCGACGACTACCGCATCAGCGCGCTCAACCTCTCCAACAGCGCCGCCATCGTCCTCTACGAGGC
>JACXXQ010000260.1_pt1 | contig 32869 bp, 31 predicted proteins | sample 8621361 | NCBI WGS metagenome assembly JACXXQ01 (sample SAMN15503820, study PRJNA645414) | gut metagenome | isolation source: feces | host: Bos taurus | place: USA | collected 2016 | reverse complement strand
TTTTCCTACATCAGGGGGTCTTTTGTCACTGTCCGTTTTTACTGGACCTGTTCACAATATCCCGCGAGGGCCTTTTTTGTCTGATGAACCTTTTACTGAACGCGGCGGCGCAGCAGGCTGTAAGCAGGCAGCGCAGTGGCGCAGGGAATGGTGTATTTCATGGTGGCGTGGGGCGTGCTCTCCACCTCTTCACCCAGCTCATTTTTGATCCATTCCGGGGTCAGGGTGACGCGTTCGCCCAGCGGGGTGAGCGCTTCGATGGTATCGCCCAGGCAGAACTTGCCCCGCTGGCTGCACTGAGCCACGCCGTCCTGCCAGCCTTCCACCACGCCGATGAACTCCCAGTGGCGCAGGTAACCGCCATTTCTGGTCTCCTGCCTGGCCTGTTGGCGGCCGAAGTAGAAGCCCGGCGAGTAGGGCCGGTGGCTGGTGCGATCCAGCTCTTCAAACACATCGTCCGGGCAGGTGTATTCCTCGGCGGTGGGGTTCTGCAGGAAGGCGTCCAATGCCTTGCGGTAGGCGCTGGTCACGCTGGCCACATAATAGGCGGTCTTGGCCCGGCCCTCGATCTTCAGACTGTCCACACCGGCCTGGCAGATCAGGTCGATGAAGGGGGCGGTGCACATATCGTTGGCATTCAGGATATAGCTGCCCTCTTCGGTCTCGCCGATTTCCATAAACTGGCCGGGGCGGGATTCCTCCACCAGATGATACTTCCAGCGGCAGGGCTGGGCACACTGGCCCCGGTTGGCGTCCCGTCCGGTCATGTACTGGCTGAGCAGGCACCGGCCGGACACGCTCATGCACATGGCGCCGTGCACGAAGGCTTCCAGCTCCAGATCGTCGGGCACATGGGCGCGGATCTCGGCAATGGCCCGCAGATCCAGCTCCCGGGCCAGCACCACCCGCTTGGCTCCCAGATCATAGGCGGCCTTGGCGGCGGCCCAGTTGGTGATACCCGCCTGGGTGGAAAGATGAATTTCGGTGTTCGGGGCATACTGCTTGACCATGGCCAGCACACCCAGATCGGCCACGATGAAGGCATCCACACCGGCGGCCACCGCATTCTGGATGGCTTCGGGGATGCGCTCCAGCTCCTCGTTGGTGGGCAGGGTGTTCATGGTCAGATAGATCTTCTTGCCCCGGGCGTGGGCGAAGGCGGCACCTTCGGCCAGCTGCTCCGGGGTGAAGTTGCCGGGCGCGGCACGCATGCCGAACTCGGTCAGACCACAGTACACCGCGTCCGCGCCGTAGCGGATGGCATATTGCAGTCGCTCCAGATCCCCCGCGGGGGCCAGTAATTCCGGAATGGGAAGCATAATCGTTTTCCTTTCTCGTTTTCACAGCCGGGCGGGCGCGCAGAGAGATTTTTCTCCCGCGCGCCCGCCGCTTTGTTTCCTTGTTTACTTTACGCTGAATGCCTTGGATACATTGGCATCGTGTTCGGCTTTGGTCTTGGCATAGTAGTACACGCCGTTTTTATCGGTCACAAAGAAGTAGTACTTGCCGTCCAGATACTCCGCATCCGGGTAGAGGGCTGCCTGGATGGCATCAATGCCCGGGTTGGAGATGGGGCCTGCGGGCAGGCCGTTCAGCTCGTAAGTATTGTAGGCATTGTAGATGTTTTCGGGGATATTCTCCCATCCGCCATAGTAGGGGGCAATCCAGTTGTAGATGTAGTTGTTATCATCCGGATTCTGCACATAGCTGCTGGCATTGCTCTCCAGCCGGGGATAGGGGGAATCCTCCGCCAGCCGGTTATGGAACACCGCGGACACCCGCGCATCCTCAGAATTGCCGGCCTCCTCCTGTACAAAGCTGGCCAGGGTGACAACCTCTTCCAGCGTCATGCCCAGCTCGCTGGCCCGCTGGCGCATCTCCGGGGTAACCTTTGCGTCGAACTCGGCATAGAGCTTGTCCACATAGTTATAGACCGTATCGTCCACAAAAAATTCGTAGGTATCCGGGAACAGGTAGCCCTCGCACTTCATGAAGCGGTTGGGATCCTCCGGAATCTCGTTCCAGAACTCATACTGGCTGAAATCGCCGTTGTTGGCCACATCCAGGAATTCCTCGGCGGTGCACAGGTCGGCTTCCTCCATCAGCTGGGCAAACCGCTGAGCGGTGATGCCCTCCGGGAAGGTGACGCTCACGGTTTCCCGCTTGGCATACTGGCTCATGGTCTCAATGATGGAATCGTAGCTCTGGCCCTGCACCAGTGTGAAGTCACCGTATTGCAGATTGGCGCTCTTGCCGGTGTACTTCAGATAGTAACGGAAGATGTTGGGATATTTAATGACGCCTGCATCCTTCAGGCTGCGGGCAATGGACGCGCTGTTTTCGCCCTGCTGCACGGTGACCAGAACCTCATCGCCAAGCTGGTCGCGGCCGTTCACATCCTGCATGATGCTGAAGGCCCCAAAAGCGGCCGCAGCCAGCAGCACAACAACCAGCACAACCAGCACAAGGCAGCCTTTGTGGCCGCGTTTGGGGGGCTGATCCGGGTTTTGGTAGGTTTCACGACGGTATTTAGCCATAGTAACTTCCCTGCACTTTCTTATTCCCTGAGCGGCGCGGGGTGCGCCGCCCTCTGATTCACTCCATGTCCAGCATCAGGCGCATATAGCCTTCCTGCACGTCAAAGGGCCGATCAAAAAACTGGATCATGCCGTAATCCCGGGCCACGCCCTCACCCAGAAACAGATTCTGCTGGGCGCCCAGGGTAATGTGGGCCTGTTCTGCGCCGGTTTTATCCCGTGCGGCTTCCATCAGTTTTTCCGCAGCCCGGTCGCCCTCCGCAAACAGCTCCACAAAATCCAGCGTCTGATCGTCCTTTTTAAAATAAATGCCGTAGCCGTCCTCACTGGACACAATGGTTCCACCCAAGGTGTAAAGATCGGTGAGCACCAGAATATAGCCCGCATTGTTCAAAAAGACCGCATCCGGCGCAAAGCGGCGGCGCAGTGCCTCCAGCCCCTTGGCGGTGACGGAATCAAAATCCGCCTGAGCCCACAGGTTGCGGAGGATGGGCCGTGTGAATTCCCGCAGCCCGAACGCCTTCTGAAAGCCCCGCTGGGCATAAAAATCAAACAGGCTGGCACTGGCGGGGATGAGCACCGCGAAGCTCCATCCGCGCAGCAGCAGCTGGCTTCGGGCGTAGTCCATCAGTTCGGTCATCGCACCCTTGCCCCGCTGCTCCGGCCGGGTGCACACGCCGTAGTAGTAGGCGCCTTTCCGGCCCTGCAGCGTGACGGGCACTGCGCACAGGCTGGCAATGACCTGGCCCTCTTCTTCCGCCAGAAAAACGTTTTCATACCCGGCAAACTTTTCAAAAATATTGGCGGCAACCGGTTCCGGATCCCCGAACACCGCCGAAAACAGCCCGGTCAGCTGGGCTGCATCGCTTTTCTCTGCCACACGAAACATGGCTTCTTTTCCCTCCCCCCTGGCCGCATGCGCGGCGAAGGTCATTTATTCAGTACCGCCCGGTACTTGGGCTCGATGATGATGGGATTGTAGGACAGTTTTGCCTTGCGCAGGCCTTCCGAACCCACATCGTCCTCCCGGTTGATCATCTCATAACCGGCGCAGACCTGACGGGCCATTTCCCGGTTAATAATGTTGTACGCGCCGTTCACCTCATACAGTGCCTTCTCCACGTTGGTGTCGAAGATGCGGTCGTTGATGGCGCTGCCGAAGGAGTAGGCCACAATGCGCCCGCCGGCGGTGATATAGCCGCCCTCAATGGGCAGCTCGGTGTAATGGTCAAACACCATTTCGATGGCCTCGTGCTCCATCTGGATGCCCGGGTCATCCTTATTGTCGGCCAAAGCGGCCCACTCCCGGTTGAACTGCCGCACCAGAGGCAACGATTCCTCGGTGATGACATGGAACTCCCAGTCCGGGTTTTCCCGGATAAAACGGGACACATGGTTACGCTTTTTCTGGAACTTTTTGCCCGGCAGATCAGCCAGCTCGGACCGGTCATAGATGTATTCGTAGTCGTCGCGGACCGCTTCAATGGTGAACAGGCCCGGGTACCACTGCTCCAGCCGCTGTTTTGCCTCCACTGAAACGCCGTAAAGCCAGGCGGGCTCGCTCTGGGCTCTGGCATCCTCGACGATGGCATCCACGGTGGTCTTTTCGTCGCCGTGGCCGGAGGGGTACAGATAATGGAAAATACCGCCCCGGTGGCTGCGGGCGATCACATGATCGCCAAAACGGGCCACCTGGGTGTTGTACGCCCTGCTCCACAGATAGAGGGTCACAAAGGCGTAGGTACTGGTCATATAACCGCTGGCATGCAGCAGCGGGGTCACCCACTGGGCATCCTGCGGTTCGATGGGTTTGAATGTCAGCATAAAATCTCCTTGGTCGCACACAGCACATCCTCATGAATCTGCTGGATGGTGCGCATCCCGCCTGCCTCACAGCAGGCAACGGTCACCCAGCCCAGCGCGGCGGCGCAATGCTTGGCCGCCCGCTGGCTGCGTGCCAGATACTCGGTATCCTTTTCGTGTATGTCTTTCTTTGCTTCGTCGCCCTGATAGCGACCGGTCATCAGCGCCTGGCTCACCGCCGGATCCACTTCCAGATAGATCACCCGATCCGGGGCGGGAATTCCGATTTTATTATACTCAAAATCGAACAGCCAATCCAGAAACGCCTGCCACTGCTCCGGCGGCAGCTTGGAGCACTGGTGCACCGCATTGCTGGTGGTGTAGCGGTCGGCAATCACAATGCCGCCTTCGCGGTAGAACTCGCCCCATTTCATTTTGTAGCTGGCGAACCGATCCACCGAATAGAAGGCGGAGGCCGCGTAGGCGTTCACATCGTCCGGATGGCTGCCGAACTGCCCGCCCAGATACATCCGGACCAGAGCAGAGGAATCGCTGGCATAGTCCGGAAAGGTGATCTGCATCACGTTTCTGCCCCGGGCCTGAAGGGCTTCGGCCAGCGCCCGGGCCTGGGTGGCCTTACCGCTGCCGTCCAGCCCTTCGATCACGATCAGCTTGCCGTTCAACGCTCCAGCGCCTCCTTTTTCAGCGCGGCGTACTTTTCCCGCATGGCCAGAGTTTCGCCGCAGCTCATGGCGCCTTCCGGGCAGGCGCCCTTCACGCAGCCGGGGCCGGACATCTGGAACAGCGACGGGGCGATGGGATACACCAGCCGCAGCATCTCGTCCGCCAGCGCCCGGATCTCCCACTGGGCCCGGTTGCAGCACCGGTGCCGGAAGAAGTTCTGCAGGCTGCGGGCGTTCATGGTCACCACCATCTTGGTATCGCAGGCGTTGGGCAGCACGAAACGGGCGTCCTCAATGGCCATCTTCTCGGCCTTTTTGGCAGCCTCGGCCTCGCTCATGCCCTGCGCGGTCAGTCGGCGGATGTGACCGTCCTTCAAAAGGGCGGCGATGCGCTTGTAGTTCTCGTTTTCCTGCGCCATGGCGGTCTGGAATTCCTCCAGCGCCGCCGGGTCCGCCTCGATCTCGGGCGGAGTCACATATTCAAACTGATCCAGCCGCACATAGCGCTGGCTCTGCACGCTGTAGCTGGCGATGCGGTGGCGGGTGATCTGGGCCAGCAGGCTACGGGACACACCCTCAATGGCAAAGGTGAAGCTCACATGCTCGGTGGGGCTTTCGTGGCCCAGCTTTGCCAGCCGCTCCACAAATTCCCGGCTTTTCTCCGGGGTCAGGCCCGCCAGCAGATCGTCGATGCGGGCGTTGGAGTAGCACAGCTTTGCCGCCGCGGCCACCACCTTTTCCGGTTCCGGGGTATATGCGATCAGAGATACGTTCAACATTGGGTTGCCTCCAAAGGTTATTTGATCAGGGTCAGGGGAGCGTAGTTCGCCATGGTCTTTTTCACGCCGGCCTTTTCAAACCGGATTTCCACGATGGTGTCGCCCGCAGCGGGGGTCGCCTTGAGCACCACGCCCCGGCCGAACACTTTGTGCTCCACCACGTCGCCGGGCTTGAAGCTCTTGGAGCCTGCACCGGCAGCCGCCGCTGGGCGGGCGGGTGCCGCCGCGCCCACGGTGGACGTTCCGAACCGGCCGGAGGGCGAAGCGCCGAACCGGCTGCCGCCGCCCGTGGATGCCGCTGCGCTCCGGCCGCCGAAGCCGCCGGACGCGCCCCACTCCCGCCGGGGAGCAGCCGCAGCACCACCGCCGAAGCCCGCGCCGGAACCAAAGCCATGGCCGCCCTCGCGGGATGCGCCGCCAAAACCGCCGAAGCTGCCGAAGCCGCCGCCCCAGGAACGCCCGCCGGACACCGCCGGGCTTTCCTCCATATCCAGCAGGTCCGAATCGATCTCATCCAGAAAACGGGAGGGCGGGTTGCGCTGGGTGCGCCCGAAGATCATCCGGCTCTGGCTGGAAGAGAGATACAGCTCCTTCTTGGCCCGGGTGATGCCCACATAGCACAGCCGGCGCTCCTCCTCCAGCTCCTCATCCGAGAAGCGGCACATGTCGCTGGGGAAGATGCCCTCCTCCAGACCGACGATAAACACATAGTCGTATTCCAGGCCCTTGGCGGAGTGCATGGTCATCATGACCACCACGTCGTTTTCCTCATCGTAGCTGTCCAGATCCGAGATCAGGGCAACTTCTTCCAGAAAGCCCGCCAGCGTGGCCTCCTCGCCCTTCTGATCCGCGTAGGTCTTAACGCTGGAAATCAGCTGGCCAAGGTTTTCCAGACGGGATGCACCCTCGTCGCCCTGGGCCTCCAGCATCTTCTTGTAGCCGGTGATCTCCAGCAGGCGGCTCACGAACTCGTCCAGCGGCAGGGTCTCGCTGGCCTGCACCAGCTTCAGATAGATGCCGTAGAAGCCGTTCAGCGCGCTGGCCGCACGGCTGATGGCCGGGTAATCCTTCGCGTTTTCGCACACGCTCAGCAGGTTGACCCCCAGCCCGGCGGCGATCTCGCTCATCTTGTCCAGCGTGGTGGCGCCGATTTTGCGGGCCGGCTCGTTGATGATGCGCTTTAAACGCAGGTCGTCGTTGGGGTTTGCCACGATGGACATATAGGAAATAATGTCCTTCACTTCCTTACGGTCGTAGAACCGCTGGCCGCCCACGATCTTGTAGGGGATGCCTGCCCGTGCGAAGTAGGTTTCCACCGGGCCGGACTGGGCGTTCATGCGATAAAGCACCGCGTGATCCCGCAGACGGGCCCCCTCCTTCAGGTGCTGGCCGATCACGGTGGCGATGTGGGAGGCCTCGTCCTGCTCGCTTTCCGCCAGATAATGATGCACCCGGTCGCCTGCGCCGTTCTCGGTCCACAGGGTCTTGCCCTTGCGGCCCTGATTGTTCTTGATCACGCAGTTAGCGGCGTCCAGAATGTTGGAGGTGGAACGGTAGTTCTGCTCCAGCCGGATCACCTGTGCGCCGGGGAAATGCTGTTCGAAGTTCAGAATGTTTTCGATGGTGGCACCGCGGAACCGGTAGATGCTCTGGTCGTCGTCACCCACCACGCAGACGTTCTTGTAGCCGCCGGCCAGCAGACGCACCAGATGGAACTGGGCCACACTGGTATCCTGATACTCGTCTACCAATACATAACGATACTTCTGCTGATAATACTCCAGCACATCGGGATTTTCCCGCAGCAAAAGCACGGTGTAGTAGATCAGATCGTCAAAATCCATGGCGCCGGCCTTTTTCAGCCGGGCGGAATAATTCCGGTAGACCTTGGCCAGCAGACCGGCCTTGGTATCCTGTGGGGCTTCCATTGCCTCGTCCGGGCTGATGAGCTGGTCCTTCATCCGGCCGATCTGGCCCATGGCGGACTTGATGGGCAGGAACTTGTCGTCCACCAGCAGCTCCTTGTAGACCTCTTTCATGGCCCGTTCCTGGTCGCTGGTGTCGTAGATGGTGAAGCTCTTGGGGAAGCCCAGCCGGTCGGCGTCCCGCCGCAGCATCCGCACACAGGCGGAGTGGAAGGTGGAGGCGTTCACGTCCGCGCCCGTCTCCTCGCCCAGCATGGCTGCCAGACGGGCCTTCAGCTCCCCTGCCGCCTTGTTGGTGAAGGTGATGGCGAGCACGTTCCAGGGGCGGGCGTTTTCGTACCGCAGCAGCCGTTCCAGCCCGGGGGCAAGGGGCGCTCCGGTTTCCACCGCAGCCTTCAGAGCGGCCAGCTCCCCTTCGCCCACCGGCCCGGGCAGCCAGTCGGAGCCGTGGGCCTTGCCGAAGCGGATGATGTTGGCGATGCGGTTGACCAGCACCGTGGTCTTGCCGCTGCCCGCGCCCGCCAGAATAAGCAGCGGGCCCTCGGTGGAAAACACGGCCTTTTTCTGCACCGGGTTCAGCCGGCCAAACTGCTTTTCAATGTAAGCATCGCGGTATTTCAAAAACTCGTTGGTCACGTTCATGGAAACTCCTTGTCCCGATCGGGCCGCAAAACCGGCCAATCGCACAGATATGCACTATCGGTTTACATTATAGCACAAAGCCCCCGCCAACAAAAGACGGGTTTGCCGCGAAATCAGCGACATGATCACAGACGACCAGCATACCAGCCGGAAAGGCCGTCTGTCTGTGGCCGGGGCAACAGCCTTTTTCCCCACGCAAAACGGCAGCCCTCTGCCCCACGTGCGGGATAAAGAAGGCTGCCGCAAAATTCAAATGGTTCAGCGCCGGCCCAGCCGGGGGGTGGCGTCCTGGAAGCCGGTTTCCAGATCCTCACCGATCACCAGGCAGTGGGCGGTGCCCAGGGCCACGCAGTTCACGGGATCGGGGGAAACCCGAACCTTCACCTTCAGCTCCTGGCTCATGTATTCGTCCAGGCCCTTCAGCATGGAACCGCCGCCGGTGAGCATGATGCCGTCGGTGAAGATGTCGCCCGCCAGCTCCGGGGGAGTTTTTTCCAGCACCTGATGAGCCGCCACGGTGATCTGCTCCACCAGAGGCATCACCGCCTCATACAGATCCTCGGTCTTTACGGTGAACTTCTGGGGCAGGCCGGTGAGCAGGCTGCGGCCCTTTACTTCCATGCTGGAGGTGAAGGTGCTGGGCTTGCAGCAGGCCACCTGCTTTTTCAGCTCCTCGGCGGTACGCAGGCCGATGGCCACATTGAACTTGGAGCGCACGAACTTCATGATCTCGTCGTCGAAGGTGTTGCCCGCCACGTTCACGCTGGTGGCCCGAACCTTGCCGCCCAGGCTGATCACGGCGATATCGGTGGTGCCGCCGCCGATGTCCACCACCATGTGGCCGGTGGGCTCGCGGATGTCGATGCCGGAACCGATGGCCGCGGCCATGGGCTCGTCGATCAGGAACACCTGCCGGGCGCCTGCAGCCACCACGGCCTCCACCACGGCGTCGCTCTCGATGCCGGTGATGGCGGCGGGCACGCACACCGCAACCCGGGGCTTGATCAGGCGGGAATCGTAGACCTTGTTCACAAAGCGGCAGATCAGCTCACGGGTGAGCATGTGGTTGGAGATCACGCCGTCCTTCAGGGGGCGGATGGCCGAAATGTAGTTGGGGGTACGGCCCACCATGGCCAGCGCCTCGTCGCCCACTGCCAGCACCTGATCCTTGCGGTTGTCCACCGCGACCACGCTGGGCTGATTCAAAATAACCCCCTTGCCCTCCACCGCGATGATGATGGTGGTGGTGCCAAGGTCGATGCCAATGTCATACTGTGCCATAACTTCATTCCCTCTCTATCTGCAAAGCGCGATTCTATCGCGCAAATTGTGTCTCTGCTAATGTGACCGCAAAAACGTCCAGCGCACCGGCGGTGCGCAGCGCCTTGGCGCAGTTGGACAGGGTGGCCCCGGTGGTGATCACATCGTCCACCAAAAGCACCCGCTTGCCCTCCACCGCAGCCGGATTGGTGGCCCGGTAGGCATTTTTCACGTTTTCCATCCGCTGGCGGGCGGTTTTGCCCTCCTGCTTTTCGGTGCAGCGGGTCTTTTGCAGCGCGCCGCAGTCCAGCGGAGTATCCAGAGCCCAGGCCAGCTGACGGGCCAGAAGATCCGGCAGGTTGTACCCCCGTTCCCTGCCGGATGCCGGCACCGGAACCACCAGATCAAACCGGCGCAGCACCGGGCTCTGTTCTAATCGTATTATACCACGCTGCTGCCGGAAAGTACATCCAAAAATCTCCGCTGCCATCCAGACACCCAGCTCCCGGGCGCAGTAGCCCTGACCGCCGTTTTTCATCCGCAGAATGGCCTCGCGCACACAGCCGTCGTAGCGGCAGACCGCCGCCGCGCCGCTCAGATGCTCCATACAATGTTCGCTGTCGGGCAGGCGCGGGATCATCAGCTTCAGCGTTTTCAGCTCCGGCTCACAGTCCGGGCAGCGGGTGAGAAACCCCAGCACCCGCCCGCAGAAGGGGCAGCGCCGGGGAAAGGCTAACACGCGAAGCTGCTCGGCCCACAGCCATTGTGCGCCCCTCACAGGCTGGCCCCGTTGCGCAGCAGGTCTGCAAGGCAGCTGTACCGCAGGTTCTGGCGGATGTTCTCGGTCATGCGGGCCACGGTATCCGGCCGGCCGGCCAGAATGCACAGCCGCTTGGCACGAGTCACGCCGGTATACAGAAGATTCCGGTAGCACAGCTTCTCCGGCAGATCGCTCACCGGAATGACCACCGCGGCAAACTCGCTGCCCTGGCTTTTGTGCACGGTAACCGCGTAGGCGATCTCCAGCTCGGGGATATTCTCGGCGGTGTACACCAGCTTGCGGTCATCCATCTGCACCAGCAGCGCCCGCTCGCCGGGGTCTACTCCCAGAATCACGCCCAGGTCGCCGTTGAAAGCGCCCACACCCGCTTCGCCGCCGTCCCGCTCGTAAGGAATCAGGTAATTGTTGCGCACCTGCATCACCTTATCACCCAGACGGAACACCTGCCCCGCCATTTCCAGCTGGGGCTTGTCCGGCGAGGGAGGATTGAGCATCTCCTGCAGGCGCTGGTTCAGCGCCGCGGTGCCCACCGGGCCGATCTTGGTGGGGCAGAGCACCTGAATGTCCCGGATGGGATCCAGCCCGTAGCTTTTGGGCAGGCGGGTGGCCACCAGATCGCACACCAGCTGCTGGCAGGCCAGGCCGCTTGCCTGCAAAAAGAAAAAGTCGCTGTTCCGGTCGCCCCGCTGGGGCACCAGTCCGTGCACGATGCGGTGGGCGTTTTCCACGATCATGCTCTGATTCTGCTGGCGGAAGATGCGGGTCAGGCAGACGGTGGGCACCACCCCGCTGCGAATCACCTCGCTGAGGATGTTGCCCGGGCCCACGCTGGGCAACTGATCCGCGTCGCCCACCATGATAATGCGGCAGCCGTGCTTCAGGGCGGCCAGCAGGCTCTGGAAGAGCTTGGCGTCCACCATACTCATCTCATCCAGCACCACCACATCGCACTTGAGCAGGTTTTTCTCGTTGTGGATGAAGCGCAGCAGATGAATCTGGGGGTCATAGTCCACCTCCAGCAGCCGGTGGATGGTCTGGGCCTTCTGGCCGGTGAGCTCGCTCAGCCGTTTGGCGGCCCGGCCGGTGGGGGCGCACAGAGCCACCCGGTCCGCCTGATTCTGGAACAGGGCCAGAATGGCGTTCACGGTGGTGGTCTTGCCGGTACCGGGGCCGCCGGTGAGCACCATCACATTGCTGCACAGGGCCGTTTCGATGGCCTTGCGCTGCTCCGGCGCATAGGCAAAGCCCTGCGCCCGCTCCAGCGCCCGGATGTTCGCATCCAGATCCCGGGGCTGGGTGGCCGGGTAACGGGTCAGCTCCCACAGGCGGGCGGCAATGTCCTGCTCGGCCCGCAAAAGATCCGGCAGATACAGATATTCCCGCCCCTCGCAGATGTAGCGGGCCACTTCGCCCTCGGCGATGGCCGCGTCCAGCTCCCGGTCGATGGCGTCCTCGCCGATCTTCAGAAACTTCGCGGTGGTGGTCAGCAGCTGGGGCCGGGGCAGGCAGGTGTGACCGTTGCCCCCGTTGTGACGCAGCACATACAGAATACCCGCCCAGAGACGCAGGCTGCCGTCCTGCGCCAGCTGCATTTCGGCGGCGATGGCGTCCACCTGGGCAAATTTCAGCCGCAGCGGCTCGCCGCACAACAGATACGGATTCTGCCGGATGGCCTCCACGGTGTTCGGCCCCAGATGGCGGTAAACCTCCACCGCCCGCACCGGGCTGATGCCAAACCGGCCCAGATAGGCCACCGCCTCCCGCACGCCAAACATACGGCGGAACTCGTTGCTGATGGCCATGGCCTTATCCGAGGTGATGCCCCGCAGTACGGTGAGCTTTTCCGGCTGATTGGCAATCACCTCCAGCGTGTCCGCTCCGAAGGTTTCCACCAGCTTTTTGGCGGTGGCCGGCCCGATGTAGGGCAGTGCGCCGCTGGAAAGATAGGCCAGCGTGGCGGCTTCGTCCTGAGGCATGGTGGCCTCGCAGGAAGTGGCCTTGAACTGGGGGCCATGGGTGGGGTGGTTCTCAAAATGGCCGTAAAGGGTGACGCTTTCGCCCACATTCACCTCGCCCAGCACACCGGTGACCACATGCAGCTCGCCCCCGGCGTTCACCTCAAACACCACATAGCCGGTGTCCCGGTTTTCATAGATCAGATGCTCGATGGTACCTTCCATCCGCAGCAGCTGCCGTTCCTGTTCCATGGCCTCTGCCCTCCTTTTGCCACCCCTGGCGTTTTTCTTATGATCAATATGGATCAGGCTTCCACCGTTTTCTCCGGCGGTTCGCCCAGATGTTCAAAGATACGGCGCAGCACCAGCACCGCCGCAATGCTCAGAATGACCTCGGCCACGGTCTGCGCATAGGCAAGGCCATACAGAGGCCAGATCAGGTTCAGGATTACCAGCGCGGGGATCTCCATCACGATCTTACGCAGCACCGCGAACAGCAGCGCCTGCCGCCCCATGCCACAGGCCTGAAACACACCCACCGCCAGAAAATCCATGCACAGGAAGGGCAGTGCCAGGCACATGCCGTGCAAAAAGCGCGAGCCGTAGGCCACGGTCTCGGGGTTCTCCATAAACAGGGTGATGAGCAGGTCGCTGTTGAACCAGTACAGCACACTGAGCACTGTCAGGAAGGAAAGCGCCAGCCGTGCTGCAAAGAAGAAACACCGCTTCATGCGGCGGTAGTTGCCGGAAGCATAGTTGTAGCTGACCAGCGGCATAAGCCCCTGCGAAAGACCCAGCGCCACATAGAAGGGTACCTGATTGATCTTCTGGGCGATACCCATGGCGGCGACCGCGTTGGAGCCGTACGCAGAAGTGAAGTTGTTCAGCACGGTCATGCCGGTCACGTTCAGAAGGTTCTGAATGGCGGCGGGAATACCCACGCCGCACACGCCCAGCACCACCTGCCGGTCCGGCTTACAGGGCCGCAGACTGATGCAGCTGCTCTTGCGCCGCACCACCATCAGCACAAGAAAATAACAGCATGCCACACAGTTGGACAGGAAGGTGGCAAGGCCCGCACCCGCTGCGCCCATGTTAAAGCCCCAGGGCAGAATGAACACAGGATCCAGCAGAATATTCAAAAAACAGCCGCTCATGGTACCGATGCTTGCATGCAGTGCCGCGCCTTCGCTGCGCACCATGTAGGCAAGCACCACGTTCAGAATCGCGGGCACCGCACCGCAGCAGGTGGTCCAGAACAGATACGCCTGTGTGGCAGCCGCATTTTCCTCGCTGGCGCCCAGCACCTGAAGAGCCGGAGCGGAAAAGAAGAGGAAAAACAGCGAGATCAGCGCCCCGCAGAACAGTGAGCACCAGAAACCAAAGGACGCACTCTGGCGGGCGGTTTGTTTATCGCCCCGGCCCAGCGCCCGGCTCATCATGCTGGAGGATCCAACGCCGAACAGATTGTTGATGGCATTAAAGGCCAGCAGCACCGGCGCTGCCAGTGTGACCGCCGCGTTCTGCACCGGGTTATTGAGCATGCCCACAAAGTAGGTATCCGCCAGATTATACAGCACCATAACCAGAGAGCTGGCAATGGTTGGCATGGCCATGGAAAGGACAGCCTTCGACACCGGAGCCTGTTCGAATAAATAGGTGCGATCGCTCTGCATAATACCCTCCCCGCCTGCCGCGGCGGGAGCATTTTCCCGGCGTGGGGCGTTCTGGACAACATCCGAAATTTCGGCAGCCCGCCCCTTCTTTCACCCCGCAGGGCAAGAAGGACGCAACGCCGCCGCAATACATTTTATCATAGCACAGCGGCCGGCTTTTTTCAACGCCGACGGCCCGTGTGGTCAAGCCACTCTTACCATCTGCCGCCCGCTGTGGTACAATGGCAGCAGAACCACAAAAACACCCAGGAGGTACACAGAATGTTCCGACCGATGCGAAGAAAAAGCAAGGAGATTGACCCGCAGGCAACCCGGGAGCTGCTGCACAGCGCCCGGATCGGCGTGCTGGCCGTTCAGGGCGACGAGGGCTATCCCTATGCCATTCCCGTTAATTATCTGTATGAGGAGGAAACCCGGCGCATCCTGTTCCACGGCGCAGGCGCAGGCCACAAGGTGGACGCCCTGCGGGCCTGCAGCAAGGTCTGCTTCACCGTGGTGGGCAGCGAAACGGTAAAGGCCGAGCCCTGGGCGCCGTTTGTGCAGAGCGCCGTGGTGTTCGGGCGGTGCCATATGGTGGAGGATCGGGAGGAAACGCTGCGTCTGGTTCGGAAAATGGCCATGAAATATTACCCGGACGAAGCCACCGCCGACGGAGAAATCGCCGCATCCGGCGCAGCGGTGCGAATGTTCGCCATTGAGATCGAGCACCTGAGCGGCAAGGAGATTCAGGAACGCTGAGGCACAGCCGATCAGCGTTTTTCGCCCGCCGCAATAAAAGAAAACCGCCCGCCAAAAGCCCTCAAGGCCCTTTGGCGGACGGTTTTCTTTCGTTTTTTCTGTTTTACCGGCGATTCGATCAACCAATGAATACCCGGATCAGCACCAGCGCGAACACAATCTGACAGGCGCCCACACCCACGCCGTAGAGCATGGCACGGGGCCCTTCGGCGGCAAGATCCCGGAACTTCACCCGCATGCCAATGGCAGCCAGGGCGATGATCTCGAACTGCTGGCTCACCAGCTTGGCCGCATGGCTGACCACCGGAGGAATCACGCCCACGCTGTGCAGGATGGCCATGATGAAGAATCCGATGATGAACCAGGGCACGCCTGCTTTCACCGCACCGTGGGCACCCGCCTCGGACTTGTAGAACAGCGGGGCGTCGTCTGTTTCCACATTCATGCGGGAATAGACCAACGCCACCAGCACAATGAACACGATGCGGATGATCTTGAAGATGGTGGCGGTCTCCACCACCTCGCCGCCCACCAGCTGGGCGGAGGCGATTACCTGACCGATGGACTGCAGTGTGCCGCCAATCATGGCGGAGGTGTGCAGCACCTCATGCTGGTAAACCACGCCGGTGAGAATGGGCAGCACCACCATCAGAATGGTGCCGGTCACGTTCACAATGGTGATGGAGATGCCTTTATCCTTGCTGTCAGCCTTGACCACCGGCGACACGGTGGCAATGGCGGAGGAGCCGCACACCGCGTTGCCCGCGCCCATCAGCAGGCTGAACTTTTTGCCGAAGCCCATCTTGCGGCCGATCAGGTAAGCCACCGCAACGGTGAGCGCCATCTGGCAGGCAATGAAGGCCAGGCCGCTCAGACCCAGAGCCAGAATGTCGCCGAGCAGCAGGCTGGCGCCGGTGAGCACGATGGAATATTCCAGCAGATTCCGCTCGGAAAATTTGGTACCCGCATCAAAGCAGGGCTTGTTCAAAAAAGTGTTTCCGCACAGGATACCCAGACCGATGGCGAACAGAGCCGCGCCAATGCTGGGGAAAAACTTTGCGATGCCCTGGGCGATCAGTGCCAGTACCAGGCAGACCAGAAAGCCGGGAGCGTGTCTGGTGACAAACTGTTTCATAATATAGCCGCATTCCTTTCGTGTTACAGGTTCCGGAAGGCGGCTGCTGTTACACGCCGCCCGGCGCCGGGAAATGCTGCCTTGCATGGCAACATTTCTCTGCCCGCACTTGATTATACGGGTGATTTCATATAAAATCAAATTAGTATTTATTGATAATTCATAAGTTATATTTATAGGAAGTGTGATTGTATGCTGGATCCCAAGCTCCATACCTTTTTGCTGCTGGTGCAATGCCAGAGCACAACCCGCTGCGCCGAGCTGCTTCATCTGACCCAGCCCGCTGTAAGCCAGCACATCAAGGCGCTGGAAACAGCCTACGGCGTGAAGCTGTTCGTGAAGGAAGGGCGGCGGCTTGTTCTTACCCCTCAGGGGCAGCGTCTGGCCCAGCTTTGCCGCCGTCTGGCCACACTGGATGAACAGATTGCCCGGGAAATGCATCAGGCAGACACCCCCACACTGCGCTTCGGGGCCACCCTTTCCATCGCGGACGGACTGATGCCCTCGGTGCTGCCCCATCTGGTGGATCAGTTCCCGGAAATTCAGCTCCACATGGTGGAGCAGAACACTCATGCCCTGCTGGAACAGCTGGAAAACGGGCTGCTGGACTTCGCTCTTATTGAAGGCAACTTTGACCATCGCCGCTACGACTACTCCCCCTTTTTCGTGAGCCGTTTTGTGGGCCTGTGCAGCCCCACCAGCCCCTACCGGGTGTTTCGCCGCCTGCGGGATACCCTGCAGGCCCCGCTGATTCTGCGGGAGAGCGGCAGTGGTACCCGGGATATTTTTGAAGGGGAATGCCGGGCGCACAATCTGGCGGTGACCGACTATGTGAGCCTGTGTGAGATCGAACACGTTCCCACCCTGCTGGGCCTTGTGGCCGCGGGCAAGGGCATCACCTTTGCCTACGAGGCCGCCGCCCGGAGCCTGCTGGCGCAGAACCGGCTGCAGGTGATGGAATTGGAGGATCTGCAGCTGGAGCGCCCCTTCCACTTTGTCTGCCTGCCGGGCAGCCCCCGCTCCGAGCTTCTGGCCCGGATGGCCCGGGCGGTAACACAGGCCGCCGAAACCTGTGCCGGAGCAGCTCTTTAATTAAAAAGACACCCGCCCGCCGGAGACTTCCGGCGGGCGGGTGTTCTTTATGCGTATGGATTGAATCAGGCCAGAGCAGCTTTCAGGGCCTCCACCCGGTCGGTGCGCTCCCAGGTTACACCCAGATCCTCACGACCCATGTGGCCATAGGCAGCCACCGCACGGTAGCCGGGCTTGCGCAGCTCCAGCGCGCTGATAATGGCGGCGGGGCGCAGATCGAACACCTTGCGCACCGCGGCTTCCAGCTCCTCGCTGTTGTACTTGCCGGTACCGAAGGTATCCACCAGAATGCTCACCGGCTCGGCCACGCCAATGGCGTAGGCCAGCTGAACCTCGCACTTTTCCGCCAGACCGGCAGCCACGATGTTCTTGGCAACCCAGCGGGCAGCATAGGCAGCGCTGCGGTCCACCTTGCTGGGATCCTTACCGCTGAAGGCGCCGCCGCCATGGCGGGCATAGCCGCCGTAGGTATCCACAATGATCTTGCGGCCGGTCAGGCCGGAGTCACCCTGCGGGCCGCCCACCACGAAACGGCCGGTGGGGTTGATGTAATACTTGGTGTTCTCATCCAGCAGTTCAGCGGGAATCACAGGGCGGATCACCTGCTCCATCACGTCGCGACGCAGCTGCTCCATCTCCACATCCGGGCTGTGCTGGCTGGAGATGACCACTGCATCCACGCGCACGGGCTTGCCGTCGTCGTATTCCACGGTTACCTGGCTCTTGCCGTCCGGCCGCAGGTAAGCCATCTGGCCGTTCTTGCGCACCTCGGTCAGGCGCTTGACCAGCTTGTGGGCCAGACTGATGGGCAGCGGCATCAGCTCGGGGGTCTCGGTGCAGGCATAACCGAACATCATGCCCTGGTCACCGGCGCCGCCTACCTGGTCGTTGGTGCCCAGTGCAATGTCCGGGCTCTGCTCGTCGATGTTGGTCAGCACGGCGCAGGTGTCGGCGTCAAAGCCGTACTTGGCGCGGGTGTAGCCGATGTCCCGGATCACATTGCGGGCAATGGTCTGAATATCCACATAGCAGCTGGTGGTGATCTCGCCCATCACATGCACGAGGCCGGTGGAGCAGGTGGTCTCGCAGGCCACGCGGGCATTGGGATCCTTTTCCAGAATGGCGTCCAGCACAGCGTCGCTGATCTGGTCGCAGATTTTGTCGGGATGGCCCTCGGTTACGGATTCAGAAGTAAAGAAACATTTCGGCATGGTGTTGCCCTCCTTGGTTTGTATGCGCCCAAAGCGCAGGATTTGGCTGAAAAGCAACTTGCCGGAAACTGCAACAAAAAGCGCCCAAAGGCCCGAAAGCCTTTGAGCGCCGTTACGCTTATCTTTCGGTTTCCCGCAGGATTTGGCACCTTGCATCATGCAGGTTGCCGGACTTCACAGGGCCTGTTCCCTCCGTCACTCTTGATAAGTTGCTATTCAATTTTCGAGACATACTATAACACACCCAAAAGGGTCTGTCAAGCACTTCTTTACCGGTTACGGCCGTGCAGCACCGGGCTGAGGGGCTTGTAGATCAGGAAGGTGATCAGCGAAACGATCAGTCCCTTGACCAGAGTAAAGGGCATGTTGAAGATCAGCAGGCACTCCAGCAGGCCGTTCACGCTGGGGCGCAGGGCACGGTAAGCGTCGATGATCAGGTCGATGCCGCCGAACATGGCGCTGTAAACCGGGTAGCTCAAAAAGTAGTTCACCGGCACAGAGATCACAGCCATGACCACAGAGCCCACCAGAGCGGCGATCACCGCACCCATACGGGTCTTTTTGTATTTGTAGATCACGCCGGCGCTGCCCACAAAGGCTGCACCCAGCAAAAAGTTGCACACCTCGCCGATGCCGCCGGTGGAGCCGTGGAAGATGGCAGCCAGAATATTCTTCACCAGGCAGACCACCACGCCGGACACGGGGCCCATGCTGAAGGCGGCCAGCAGGGCGGGCAGCTCGGAAATATCCATCTTCACAAAGCCGGGAATGAACATGGGCAGGCTGAAATCAAAGAACATGAGCACGGCCGCCACAGCAGACAGCATGGCGGTAACGGTCATGTTGCGTACCCGCCGGGTAGAGCGGGCCATGGTGGTGGGTTCAGCGGTTTTTGCGGTTGTCATAGTTATTTTCCTCCCGGGCATATTGCCCAACATATTTTGAAAAGTCGGCCCCAGTGTGTTGCCCGGCAGGTAAAACAAAACGCCCCTTTGCAGATGGAATACACCTGCAAAAGGGCGAACAACAAACCTAAACGCTGCCGTTTCTTTCATCCGGACTATACCGTCGGCTCTGGAATTGCACCAGATCAGCATCCGGAAACACCGGATGGTCGCGGGCTATACCGCCGGTGGGGAATTTCACCCCGCCCTGAAACTGCTTTCTTAAGCATTATTATATGCGTGCCCGCTGAAAAATGCAAGTGTTTTGTGAATTTTGTTTTGCAAAAGCTGCATATAACTTTTTTGAAAGCGGGGTGTGTGATATACTATGAATGTACCCGTGTTCGACAATCTGCACGGGATAAAAAATTCAACAGGACGGATCACTGCTATGATCGAAAAAATCACAGAATATATCCTGAACACCGACGGCGCGCTCTTTCAGCTGGTTATCAGCCTGATTGTGTTCGTTGTATCTTACCTGATCAGTCGGCTTGTGCGCCACAAGATCATGCCCTGGCTGATGAACCTTTTAAACAAAAAGGAAAAGAAAGGCCCCTATGTGCTGGCCAAGGGCTTTTCCCGCCCGGCGCCGGTGGCGGTGTGGACCACCGGCATCTTCCTGGCCTGCGCTCTGCTTCCCCTGCCCGCAGACCTGGGCGGCGCTCTGACCAGCCTGACGGGCAAGCTGCTGCGGGTAACCATGATCTGCCTGCTGGCCTGGGGCCTGATCGGCAGCAGCGATCTGGGGCCGGTGCTCTTCCACGATGTGCGGGGCAAGCTGGACCTGGATGTGGACAACACCGTTGCCAATTTTCTGAACAAAGTTCTCAAGGGCACCATTCTGGTATTCGCCATTCTGATGCTGCTGCAGGAGCTGGGCTTCCCGGTTGGCAGCCTGATCACCAGCCTGGGCATTGTAGGCCTGACTCTTTCTCTGGCAGCCAAGGATTATGCCACCAACTTCTTTGGCGGGCTTGTGGTTATTTTTGAAAAACCCTTTGCCATTGGCGACTGGATCTGGTGCTCCGCCGGTGAGGGCGAGGTGGAGGATATTGCTTTCCGTTCCACCCGTATTCGCCAGCTGAACGACTCGGTTCTGGTGATTCCCAACAGCATTCTGGTGAGCAATGCCATGATCAACTACAGCCAGATCAACCGCCGGCTTGCCAAGTTCAGCCTTGGCGTCACCTACGATACCACCCGCAGCCAGTTGGAGAGCCTGATGGCCGACATCCGCGCCATGCTGGCCGCCCGGGAGGATGTGCACAAGGACACCATCCGGGTGCAGCTGACCGGCTTCGGCGCTTCCAGCATCGATATTCTGATTCAGTTCTACACCACCACCGGCGCGCTGGCTGAGTTTTTGAAGATTCAGGAAGCCATCAATCTGGATCTGATGGATCTGGTGTACAAAAACGGATGCAGCTTCGCCTTCCCCTCCACCAGCGTTTACATCGAAAAAGCCCCGGCCTCCGCGCCTCGGGCCTGACCGGAAAACAAATGCCTCCGGGCGGTTTCCCAACACTAGGAATCCGCCCGGAGGCATTCTTTTTTACTGCTTTTCCGCCTGTTGCCAGCCGCGCAGAATCTCCATCGCATCGGCAAGGCTTGCGGCCGCGGTGACGCCCTGCGGCACCGGCCGGCCCTCGGTATTCAGCCAGATGGTACGGATGCCCAGCTTCGCCGGGCCCAGTGCGTCGCCCTGCAGCGAATCGCCAATGTGCACCACCTGATCCGGGGCAAGGCCCGACAGCTCAAGCGCCAGCTGATAGATGCCCGGATGAGGCTTGGGGCAACGGGCCATCTCGCTGGTGACGATGCCCGCCGGAACAATGCCGCACTGGCGCACCGCCTGCTCCACATATCCGGTATCGCTGTTGGTCACCAGCCAGACCGGCAGACCGCACCCGGACATAAACTCCGCAGCGCCCTCACACAGGCCCGGCGCGGCCCAGTGCTCGGCCATTTTATCGCACAGCGCTTTCGCATCCTCGCTGGAATGATACTCTTCCAGCAATTCTTGATAGCTTTCCAGCGCCAGTTCATACTGGGTGCGGAAGGTATCACCCCAGGCCGCCTGCTGCTTTTCGCCGTAGCGTTTCCACCAGGCGGCAACCACTGCCTTCGGGTTCTTTTCGCTGCCGCTTTCGCAGACGCGCCGGATCACCTCGTAAGAGGCGGGGCCGTATTCCGGCACAAGCGTGCCGTAAAAATCACAAAAAATTGCCTGAATCATACGAAACCTCTCTTTCGGCTTTCAGCGCGTCCAGTCTGCGCCGAAACTGCTTTGCAGCCCCGGCTGCCCCGCGCCGCTTTCAGGAACGCTCAAACACGGATTTGTCCAGCGCCTTGTTCTGATGGGCCACAATGGTGGTGCACACCGCGTCGCCGGTGATGTTCACCGCGGTGCGGGTCATATCCAGAATGCGGTCGATGCCCATGATCAGGCCGATGGCCTCCACCGGCAGACCCACCGAGTTGAACACCATGGTCAGGGTAACCAGACCAACGCTGGGCACGCCCGCCGTGCCCACCGACGCCAGGGTGGCAGTGCCGATCACGGTGATATAATCCATCATATCCAGATGGATGCCGAAGGCCTGGGCCGCGAACACCACCGCCACGCCCTGCATGATGGAGGTGCCGTCCATGTTGATGGTGGCACCCAGAGGGATGGTGAAGGAGGAGATTCGCTTGGACACGCCCATCTTTTTGGCCAGCGTATCAATGGACAGAGGAATGGTGGCATTGGAGGTGGCCGTGGAGAAGGCAAAGGCCATGACCGGGAAGAAGTTCTTGATGAACTTGATGGGGTTCAGCCCGGTGAACAGCTTCAGCATGCTCAGGTAGACCACAAAGCACTGGATGCCCAGCGCCAGGAACACCGCCACCATGTATTTTGCCAGCGGCAGAAAGGCGCTGAAGCCGATGGTGGCAAAGGTGCGGGAGATCAGGCAGAACACGCCCACCGGAGCCAGCGACATAACCATCATGGTCATTTCCATCATCACGTCGTTGAACTGGCTGAAAAAGCTGCCCACGGTTTCGGCCCGCTCGCCCAGCTTCGCCAGAATCACGCCCACAATCAGGGCGAACAGAATGATCTGCAGCATCTCGCCCTTGGCCAGCGCGCCGATGGGATTGTCCGGAATGATGTTGAGCAGCGTCTCGGTGAGCGATGTGGCCTGCATGCTTTCCACCTGGGTATTGGTGCTCTGCAGCACGCTCAGATCCAGCCCCACACCGGGGTTCAGCAGGTTGCCCACCAACAGGGCCACCGTGACCGCGCAGGCGGTGGTGCACAGGTAGAAGATCAGACTGCGCACACCCACGGTACCCAGCTTTTTGGTGTCACCAATGGACATGCTGCCGCACACGATGGAGCAGAACACCAGCGGCACCACCAGCATCTTCATCAGCCGGATGAAGCCCTGGCCCACCACATACAGCACGCCCTCCACAAGAATATCATTCTTGAAGGAGCCGTCCGGCACCAGATAGCACAGTGCCACGCCAAAGATAACACCCGCCAGCAGTGCAATGAAAATGCGGGTGGTCAAACCCATCTTTTTTGTTTTCTTCAAGCCGCGCTCCATCTCAGCCCTCCCTTTCGTTCAGATATTCCGTCAGCGATGCCTGCCAGTCGGGCATCTCGTACAGATCAATGATCCGCAAAATGAAATTGTCCAGCACAGCATAGGCCGGGCGGGCCAGATAATGCTCGGCCTCGCCGGTGGCCGCGGCGCGCAGCTGCCCCTGCAGCCCTGCCTGACGCAGGATCTCCCGGGCAAACTCGTACCGGCTGCACACGCCCTTGCAGGTGGCATGATAGGTGCCGTACTCGTTGGTGTGGATCAGATGCAGAATCAGCCGGGCCAGATCCTTTGCGCTGGTGGGGCTGCCGTACTGATCCTGAGGCACGCTCAGGCTTTCGCCCTGCCGGGCCGCGGCCAGCACCCCGTTCACAAAATTGTTGCCCTTTCCGTACACCCAGCTGCTGCGGAGGATGAAATGCTTGTGGGTAAACTCCTTCACATAGTTCTCGCCCGCCCGCTTGGACGCACCGTATACGGTCTGGGGATTGGTATCGTCGAATTCACTGTAAGGCTTTTCGGCATGGCCGTCGAACACATCGTCGGTGGAGAGCTGAACCATCTTGGCACCCACCTTACGGGCCACCAGGCTCAGATTGCGCGCGCCCAGCGCGTTGACCCGATAGGCCAGCTCCGGGTTCTGCTCACACAGGGCAATGTCGGTGATGGCCGCGCAGTTGATGATCACGTCCGGCCGGTTGATCTCGCCGAAGCTGAGCACCTCGTCGGTATTGGTAATATCCAGTTCAGCCCGGTCGGTGTTGAAGGTCTCCATTTCCAGAGGATCCAGGATTTCGTTTATCGCCGTGCCGATCTGGCCTTCCGCACCGGCGATCCATACTTTCAGCATCGCTAAGCTCCTTTCGCTGTTTGGTATGCGGGCCGCCTGCCCGCCTATTGTACACAATTATCGTATACAATCTTTTTTATTATAGCAACGGTTCTTTCTTCCTGTCAAATCAGGCTTTCCAACACTGCAGGCAGAAGGAGCCCGCCGTTAGCCGGCGGGCTCCTTCTGCCTGTTATTCCGTTTCTTCCAGCGAAAGCGTAACGGTGACTGCTCCATCCCCCAGCAGTTCCTGCAGCCGGGCTTCATCTGCATCGTCGATGTGACCCAGCCGGGTAAGGCTCCAGGAATTGGTATCGTAGTAGATCACAAAGGAGCTGCCCTGATACAGAATAAGATCCCCGGGGCCGGTGACCATCTGCTCATTGTTCTGAGGCAGTGAGGTACCCAGCGGGCCCACCTTTTCCATGCCCGCGTAATCCTCCAGCGTAAGGGTGAGCGGCCCCTCCTCCAGCAGCGCAGCCAGTGCCCGGGCGGAGCTGTTGTCCGCCAGAGTGGCCGTGAGCGTTGTATCACCGATTTGAAGATTCATTCCGGCTGCCTCCTCCTGTGTTTCCGATTCCACCGGCTCCGGCGCGGGAGCCGGTTCCGGCTGGCTCTGGACACTTTGTGCACTTTGTACGACCGGTTCCGATGCGGTATCCACAGCGGGCGCAGACTGCGCGCAGCCACAGAGCAGCGCACACAGGACTGCCGCAAGCAGCGCCTTTCCCCGGATTTTTTCGCCCCATCGCTTCATGCCTGCTTCCTCCTCCGGCGCTGCTTTACCGACCGCTGAACACCGGGAAGATGCTGAATTTCCCGTAATCCCGGATCGGCGGCAGCTGATTCAGCCGCTGCATATCCTCCGCCGAAATCTCGAAGTCCACCATTGCGTTTTCCGCCAGATGGGCCCGGTTCGCGGTTTTGGGCAGGGGCAGCATACCCAGCTGAAGGGTGTAACGGATGCACAACTGGGCGGCGGTGACGCCGTATTTCTTCGCCATGGCCACAATCTCGGGGTGATTCAGAATCTGGCCGTGAGCCACCGGGGAATAGGCCTCCACCAGAATGTTCTTTTCCCGGCAGTAGTCCGCCAGCTCAAAGGGCAGGTTGCCGATGTGGGCCAGCACCTGATTTACCATGGGCGCCACACGGCAGCCGGCCAGCAGGTTTTCCAGATCCGCCTGCAAAAAGTTGGACACACCAATGGCCCGCAGCTTACCGGCCTGATACGCATCCTCCAGTGCCCGCCAGGCTTCCCGGTTGCCAGTAAAACAGGGGTCCGCCCCGCGGAAATCCGCCCAGGGCTGGGGGCTGTGGATGAGCATCAGGTCGATGTAATCCAGCTGCATGGCGTTCAGGGAGCCTTCGATGGCCTTCACGGCCTCGTCGTAGGTTTTGATCTCGGCGGCCAGCTTGGTGGTCACGAACAGCTGCTCACGGCTCAGCCCGCAGCTGCGCACGCCAAGGCCCACGCCCGCCTCATTTTCATAGGCCTGCGCGGTGTCGACGTGGCGGTAGCCAAGCTCCACCGCATCCCGCACCACCTGAGCCGCGTTTGCATTCTCAATAAACCAGGTGCCCAGACCCAGCCTGGGGATCTGCACACCGTTGGAAAGGGTATAGTATTCCGATCGAATCATGGTGTTCTCCTTTTTTCTTTTTCGCGTCATGCGCAGTGGCTGCCCGCCGGGCTCTGGATGCAGATTTCCGCCCTGGCAGCAGGGTCATCCCGGACGATTCCCCCCACCTGAGGAACCTGAATCCGGCCCTGATAGGGATTTTTGATGCTGATCAGCGGCGCGGTGAGCTCTGCCTGCACCTCGCTCTTTTCAAAGGCAAGGTCTGCTTCGTCCATCCGGCAGTTGATCATCCGCAGCCCCTTGCAGTAGCACAGCGGCTGGGTGCCGATGATGTGGCAGTTTTCAAAGGTGACGTTCTCGCAGTACCAGGCCAGATACTCGCCCTTGACCACGCTGTTTTTCACCACCACATTTTTTGCATGCCAGAAGGCGTCCTTCGTGTCGAAGCGGCAGTTGTCGAATACCGCGTCCTCGATGTACTGGAAGGAGTATTTGCCCTGAAAGGTCACGTCGGTAAAGTGCAGTGCCCGGGAGCGCATCATGAAATATTCGCTTTGGGCGGTGCAGTGGTTCATGGTGATGCCATCCACCGACCAGCCGAATTCCGGCGAGACAATGTCGCAGTACTCCATGGTCACATCGGCGCATTCCCGCAGCGCCTTGATGCCGTGAAGCCTGCTCTGGTGAATGGTAATGCCACTGGAATACCACAGTGCCGCCCGGCAGTTTTCGGTGAGCTCGCAGCCGGTAATCGTCAGGTTCCGGTCGTGCCAGAAGGGGTAGCGCAGATCAAAAAAGCTGTTTTCCACCCGGATATTCCGCCCCTCTTTAAAGGCGCTTTCGCCATCCGCCGGGCCCTCGAAGGCGCAATCCATCACACAAAGATCCTGTTTGCCATAAAGAGCGCGTTCCTGATCGAAGCGCTGCCCGCGAATTGTTTCCATGTCGTATTCCTCTATTTTTCCATGGGTCAGATTGGCTTGTTTGCCCTGATCTGATGCACCAGATAATCCAGGCAGGTAATCTGGCGTTCCTTTTTATGGACCTGCTCCAGAAGGAGCGCACGCTGCTTTTCCAGCAGGCGCAGCTCTTCCGCCTTCTCGCCCTGCTGCCGGCAGCACAGCAGCTGCTGAACCAGCTGTGGGCCACAGCCCGCCGCCCGCAGTGCCTGCGCCCATGCCTGACAGTCTGCCTGTGTATCCATCGCCTCATCTCCCGCTTTGCATCTGCTTTTTGTTGTTTTCTGCCCTCAGTATACTCCCCTGCCATTCACATAGCAAATACTTATTTGTTATGCCTTATCATTCGTATTTTCTATACTTAAAGTCCGCATGTTTCCATGCGGCAGCTATGTTCCATACCTTTTACCGCAAAAAAGCCCCGGCCATGGGCGATGCACGCAGGCCGGGGCTTGTTTTGTTTTTTGCTCTGCAGGCCGGGCGTTATTCCTCCTGCGCGAGGGTGGTCTCCGCAGCCAGCATCAGCAGGCGGATGAACTCCTGCTTTTCCTGCGCGGTCATCCTCTGGGTCATCTGGGCAAGGCCGTCGTCGATCTGCTGCTGGATAAACGGGTAGACCTGCCACGCCTTTTCGGTGGGAAGGATGTTATAGGTTCGCTTATCCTTTGGGTTTTGCTCCCGCACAAGGAACCCGGTCTCCTCCAGTTTGTTCACCGTTTTCGCAATCACGCTTTTGTCCAGCGAAAGTCGTTTGGTAATTTCATCCTGGGTGAGGGTTTTGAAGTCGCAGACAATCAGAATCACCACCGCCTGGGCAGCAGTCAGATCATAACGGGCGCAGCTGTTGTTCAGCCAGATGTGAGATTTGCGATACAAAATCGAAATTGCCTTGAAGGGGCTGTCGGCAATGTTGGGCATAACATGGGCCTCCTGATTCCGTTTTTGTTATTATAGCCCGATCTGGTGGCATTTGCAACCAGTTATTGACGCGGCGCATTTCTCGTGTTATTTTATAAATGGTGGCAATTGCCACCATTTTAAATTATGCAAAGGAGCTTTTCCATGAAATCGAGTGAAAAAATATGGAATCGGCGGTTTATTCTGCTGTTCATAACAAACCTGCTGGTTCTGGCCGCGTTTTATGCGTCCATCCCCATCATCCCCATTTATTGCCAGGAAATCGGCATCACCGGCTCCAAGGTGGGCATTGTGCTCACCGCCATGTCGGTGGCAACCATCCTGTTCCGCCCGGTGGCCGGTTATCTGCTGGACAACTTCAACCGTTATCGGGTGTATCTGGTATTTCTGGCGCTGTTCTGCCTTTCCTTCCCGGCGTTTCTCGCCTTCCCGCTGTTCGGCGCGCTGATCGTGGTTCGCCTGTATATGGGTGCGGTGTACTCGGTGTGTGGCTCCGCCACCATGACGCTGGCTGGCGATGTGCTGCCCGCCGCCAAAATCACCGAGGGCATCAGCCGGTTCGCCTTCACCGTATCCATCGGCATGGCGGTGGGCCCCTATGTGGGCCTGCAGGTGCAGAGCCACATGAGCAGCGCCGCCTCCTTCTGGACCATCTTCGGCATCACCGTGGCGGCGCTGGTGTGCGTATCCTGCTGCCGTATCCGCTAACCCAAGGTAGAACGGAAAAAGTTCTCCATCCGGGACACCATCTATGGCCCGGCGCTGCCCTTCATGTTTAACATGATGTTTCTGATGATCCCCTACGGCGCGGTGATCGCCTATTCCTCCATCTTTGCACAGGAGAAGGGGCTTTCCGCCTTTCTGCCCTACTTCTACATCTTCCTTGTGGCAGGCATGCTGGTCTCCAAGCTGTCCACCCAGAAGATGATTGACGCAGGGCATCACCGGGTGCTGGTATACCTCAGTCTGGCGGTGCTGATCCTGACCATGCTCAGCTATCTGTTCCTGAACAGCGGCGTTCATCTGCTGGCCGCCGGCTTCTTCTTCGGGCTTGGCTACGGCATTTTGCAGCCGCTGTTTCAGTCCTTCGTCACCGGAACCACCCCGGCACCCCAGCGGGGCGTGGCCAACGCCACCTACATGCTTTCCTACGATGTGGGCATCGGCATCGGTTCGCTGCTGATGGGCTTCATGCAGGAGAGCATCGGCCTGCCCCTGGGCTTCGCCCTTACCGCCATTGCCTACGCCATCGGCGGTGTGATCTACCTGTGTTATGTGGACGGTTATTATCGCCGTTTGCATAAATCCTGAGCTTTCCCCATTCCTTCCTATCGAAAAAGGCCCGGCTGATTTTCAGCCGGGTCTTTTTCATTGCGTCCCCCTCGTTTTGGGGCATCGCCTTGTATTGTTCGCTCAATCCTCTGGCTCCTGCCGGTACCCTGCAAACCGGGCTTCGCTGCACTCGCTGCCGTCCCGGTCCCGGAAGTTCTGGAAATAACCATCCTCCTCCGGCTGGCGGTACACAAAGCCCATGCGGCAGCTCTGAGCCACAAACACCGCTTCCAGCACTCCCTGCGGCCCCTCCTCCGGGGTGTGGGTCAGCCAGTCGCCGCTGTCCAGCCGATCCTTAAACCATTGCAACCAGTCCGTGCTCAGCTTGGACAGACCGGCCTCGTTCATCCGGAAGGAAACCACCACCTGCCGCTCCCCGACGGGATAGGGGAACTGGCAATCGGGATCGTTTCTGATGTAGCCGTACTGCTCCGGGCGGAACATCCGGTAAAACGCCGCAAGGCCCGCTTCGTTCACGGTGACGCAGGCAATGGCATTCTGCTTTTCCTCTGCGTCCGCGTCGTTTCCTGCCTGCAACAAAGAGTCCGCCTCCGGGTTGATCCAGTGGCACAGCATCTGTTCCAGCGTGGCGCCCGCGTGAATCTCCTGTTCCAGCGTCAGGAACTCGTAATCCCCCGGCACCAGAGCAAGGCCCTGTTTCACCGCCTGCAATGCGCCGGCCGGATCGCCGAAATGGGCCCGCAGCTTGCCCACCTGCAGCCAGATCCAGGGGTAGTCCGGCTCTTCCCGTGCGCCCCGTTCCGCATATTCCAGCGCTTCCTCCAGCCGGTTGCAGTACATCAGCGTCACCGAGTAGCGGTAATACCAGGTGCCGCAGCCGGCGGCGTTCCGTTCCGAGTCCTTCATCCACTGGGCAGCCCGGTAATAATACAGATATTCGTCCAGATTGGTGCAGGCGTAGGCATACCAGAGGGCGATCTGCAAATCCCGCCGGGCCTGCTTTTCGGTGAATCTGCCTTCCTCCACACCAGTTTCCACAAACTCCTGCAGCCAGTGGAGCATTTTGCCATAATAGCCGGTGTTATCCTCCACAAAGGACTCCAGCGTTTCGATGTTTTCTGCCGAGAGCAGCGAGCCCGTTTCCGGGCAGATTTCCGGTTCCTTTTCCTCTTCCCGGTTCACCAGCGTCACACCGCCCACATCACGGCGGAAGCTGTGGAACTGCGCCCAGGGAATGCCGCTCTGCTCCAGAAAATCCTGCCCCGCCTGCAAAACCGCGTGCAGGTCCCAGCCGATAAAATCCAGATAGCCGCAATACAGGCCGGTGGCTCCGCCCAGGAAGGTCACCGCGTCCTCCCCGGCCTGTTCATATACCGCATCCTCCAGCGCATCCCGGAAATCCAGCGCCTTTTCGGTGGCATTTTCCCCGCCAAAGCCCTGAATGGGATACAGAAAGAACCCCGCCGCAATGCCATTCCGATGATAGTCGTCCACCGTTGCGGAGCGGGCGCTCAGGTAGTCGTTGATCAGGGCCGGCAGGCAGGTGGTGCCCGCCACCACATCCAGCCGCCAGTCCGCACTCGGATCCTCCACCGGCTCCAGCTCGTAGGAAAGATAGTCGGCATCCAGATATTCCACTGCATCTGACCAGAGGCGAAGCCCCATGCGCCGGAGCGCTTGCGGCAGCTCCGCCAGCAGAACGGGCGGCTCATCCTTCGGCGCGGTGTAAACATCCATCCCGCCGATCAGAGCAATGGCGGCCACCTCGCCCAGCGTCTGATCCGTGAGGGCGGAAAGCATCCACCAGACCTGATCGGAATCGGTTTCCAGCAGGGGCAGAAGCTTCTCGCAGAACAGCGTCAGCCGGACCTGACCGTTGTGGATGGGCTCCAGCCAGACCTGCACGTCCCGGGCGCTCACCTGCTGCCCGCCGCAATCCAGCGTAAAGTCCGCATCCGCCGGCTGCCGCCCCACCCAGATGTTCCAGTGTTCCAGCACCGATGCCGGGGCATGCTGCTGGAAATAGACCAGCGGAAACAGGCGGGACCGGTTGCCTTCCGGGCTGAGAATCAGCTCGTACTTTTCGCCGTTAAACCCCAGCTCAAAGGCCACATCCTTCAGCGCGATTTCCAGCGGCCTGCGGCATTTTGCAAGAATTTCCCAGCCCTTTTCTCGCAGCGTGTCCGATTCAATCATGGCCCGCAGCTCCGCTTCGATCCCCTCGAACACGGCCCAGGCCTGCCGGGTGCGCTGCCGGAAGGTTTTCTCGAACCGGGGCAGCGTCAGCCGGTCCATGCAATCGTCGATGTATTCCTGCGTGTCCTCGTCGCCGGGGCGGGCCTCCAGTGCCTTTTTGAAGTAGTAGAGCGCCGGGCCCTCTTCGTCCAGATAGTAATAGGCAGAAGCAATGCGGTAGTTCCAGCAGTGGTCTTTTTCAAAGTATTCCTCATGAGGTCTGAGCAGCTCCAGCGCCTTTTGATACAGCTCCCGCTGCCCCTCGCCCGCAAGGCCGTTGTAAGCCCGGCCCAGCTCGCTGTCCATTTCCGGGGTGCGCTGCCCAGCCGGAATGGCTTCCAGCGTGTCCACAATAGCCTGATAGTCGCCCTGTTCACACCAGAGCTGGCACTGTTCCAACAATTCCATAGGGGGTTTCCTCCTTTTCTGAACCAAAAAGCCCCGCGTATCACCGCCGCACAGGCAGAGAAACACAGGGCAAAAAAGCCGCAGAAAACCAGAAGCTCTGCATTCCATGCCATGCAAAGCGGTTTTCCATCTCATTCACAAATCCGTTGGCACAGCTGTGCCGGGGCTGGGATTGCTTCATAACAACCTCATCCTTCCCGGAATTTCTCATTCGGAATGCACCGGGGCGTTTTCTGTTCTTTGCGGGCCTGCTCCATGGAATCCACCATGGCCCTGATCTGGAACTCCACCATATCCCCGGCAATTTTCGGGAACAGAAAGGGCATTCCCTCCGGCATGGCCCGGTACACCATCATCATGGTCAGAGCCATATTGCCGAACAGGCGGGGATCCACCCGTTCCACCGGGACTTCAAAAACGGTCAGCAGCTGGCTGTAAAACCAGAGCTGCCTTTGCTGGAAGGCCCGGTAATGCTCCGGGGTAAGGCAGCGGAAGATCGCCTGCTCCTCCTCAATGGAAAGCACCGCCACATTTTCCTGCCGGCCATAGCAGCAGCTGCGCAGAAACCGTTCCACCCCTTGCCGCCAGCTGAGCGCCGGGTCCTCCATCAGGCTTTGGGCGTAGTGCAGCAGCCGCGGCTGCTGGTGGCAGAGCGCCTGCAGCACCAGCTCTTCCTTGGAGGAAAAGAAGGTATAGAAAAAGGTTTTGGAGATGCCCACCTCACGGCACAGGCTGTCCACGCTGGTGTGGATCAGGCCGTTTTGGGCAATGCACCGCAGCACGGTGGCCAGAAGGGCCTGCCGGATTTCTTCCCGCTCCTGAGCAGAATAGGATTTACGCGCCACGGTTTCACCTTCTCACACCAATAAAGAACAAATTCGTAAAACAGTCTTTATCTGTATTATATTCCTGCATGATAGGAATTACAAGCCTGTTCCCTGTGCCGAATTCCAGCAGCATAAAAAAATTTTGCTTTTTCTCTTGACTTTACCGTACCGTCAACGGTTATGCTTGTTCACAGGGAGGGATTTTCATGGAATATTCCATTCAGGAGCTGGCAAAGCTGGCCGGGGTGACCACCCGCACCCTGCGCTGGTACGACCAGATCGGCCTGCTGAAGCCCGGCCGGGTGGCTGAAAGCGGCTACCGCTACTACGGCGACGCTCAGGTGAACCGCCTGCAGGACATTCTTTATTACCGCGCCCTCGGGGTGGAGCTGGCGCAGATCAGAGAATGCCTGGATGACCCCGCCTTCGATCGGCTTGCCGCGCTGCGCAGCCATCTTGTCGCACTGGAAGCAGAAAAGGAACGGCTGGACGGGCTGATTTGCTCGGTAAAAGCCACCATCCACGCAGAAGAAAGGAATGAGACGATGAACGACGAACAGAAATTCGAATGCTTTAAAAAGCAGGCTGTGGCGGAAAACGAAACACGCTACGGAAAAGAGATCCGGGAAAAATACGGCGACGAACAGGTGGATCAGGCCAACGCCGCCATGATGGGCATGAACCGGGAGCAGCACAGCACCTGGACCGAGCTGGGCGAAACAATCCAGCAAAAGCTGGAGGAAGCGGTGCGCTCCGGCTGCTCGCCGGAAAGTGAAGAAGGCAAGCTCATTGCCCAGCTTCACCGCCAGTGGCTCACCCTCACCGGTACGCCCTATACCCCGGCCAAACACCGGGGCATTGCAGAGCTCTATGTGCTGGACGAACGGTTTACCGCCTATTACGACAAACAGCTGCCCGGCTGCGCCCATTTCCTGCGGGACGCGGTCGTCTGCTGGATCAAGTAAATGACAAAGGGGCTCCCGGCAAACCTCCGGGAGCCCCTTTCAGCTTGTAGAAAAACCTGCTGTGGCAATCAAGCCAGAGCAGGTTTTTTGCATGA
>JACXXQ010000257.1_pt1 | contig 33180 bp, 42 predicted proteins | sample 8621361 | NCBI WGS metagenome assembly JACXXQ01 (sample SAMN15503820, study PRJNA645414) | gut metagenome | isolation source: feces | host: Bos taurus | place: USA | collected 2016 | reverse complement strand
TTTGTGGAGCCCATCAACCCCGCCATTTCGGTTCAAGGTTGATGGGTTTTTTGTTGCCTGAAATTTAAGCTGTTTAAAATCATGATGTTAGAAATACTGTTTTTTAACGATGGCGACAAAATGGCGGCAGCGTCAAAGAGAGAGCGCCACCTGTCCTGATTTCATTGGATGTGGCTGAACCGGATTTGACTCTTTTGGCGTTGCAATCGAACGAACAAAAGTTTCATGGGTAACAAAAGTATGGCTGCAGTTAATGTTCTGGCACTGGTTGTAACGCTCTTTGGTCAATGAAGATACCTGAAAACTGCTGCGAGTATGGGCGGCACTTCCACACAGTGGGCAAATCATCATTTTTCGAGTTCTCCCCATTTTTGCTAAATTCACAATAATGATACCGCATTATTCCATTTTGCAAACTTAAAAGTTCTCCATTGCGAAGAATCATTCCATTTCGAAATCATCAATCCTCACTTCAAGCTCCAGACTGGTCGTAAAACCGTTATCCGGGCTGACGGTATGTGTCAGAGTCGTAATGGTCCATTCCGCATCATCTATCAGCTGTTTAAAGCCACTGACTTTCACTGGCATTTCCGTGTAGAGATCTGCCCGCCCTTCCGCCAGTTGTAGCGAGAATGACGCAACACCGCGTTGCAGGCGTTCCCACTGCATTTTCGCTGCCCGTTCGGCGTTACTCCGATTAGCATAGGTGCGATTAAGTACCAGCACGTTTTCATCCGTACCCACCAGATAATCGCCCTGCTTCGTTTCCGGCTCTTTCTTCTGCTTCTTAGTCCTGCGCTTACGCTTCACCGCGGTGCTTTCTTTCTTCGCGGGTTCGCGGGTATGCAACCAGCTGGCAATTACGCCCGTGTAAGCTCCGCGATCTGCCAGGGTAAAGCGGTGACTGTCGCCGTCCTTACGTGTGATAGTGATAACCGGTAGTGGTTTACCACTGGCGCTTTTACCCTGCCCCTGTCGGATGAATAACAGATTGCCATTTTTCACCGACGCAATAGCACCGTACTGGCGCGCCAGCCGCATCAGAAAACTGCCGTCACTCTCATTGGTCTGATCTATATGTTCCACGGGTTTATCTGACAGGTCTTTACCCAATGCCATCTTCAGTTTGTGCCGCGCAGCTATTTCCTTCACCACTTCCCCAACGGTGGTCTTGTGCCACGACTTTTCACGGCGGGTATTCAGTGTTTCACGAAAATCAGCACTTCGCGCCCGGATAGTCAGGCGGTCCGGTGCGCCAGTGTGTTCAATCTCGTCCACCGTGAATGCCCCTTTCGGGAAAAGCGGCTGCCCCTTCCAGCCCAGCGCCAGCGTAATGACCGCACCACGGCGCGGCAGCACGATTTTTCCATCGGCGTCGTCCAGCTCCAGATCAAGCTGGTCCGCTTCAAAGCCCCGGTTATCCGTCAGCGTAAGCCCCATCAGGCGGTTGTCCAGCACAGTAGTGATATCCCTGCCTTCAATACTGATGCTGAATGCCGGAGTTTTGTTGCCTTTGTTAAGCAGTTCAGAGCTGAAATTCACGACAGCAGCCCTCCCACCGTTTTACTGATATCGCTTAAGGCAGACGTTGCCGTATCCTGCAAATTATTCAGCTGCGCACTGAGATCACCGAACATATCGGACAGGGATTCATCCACCCGTTTGAGCGACAGGGTAAACTCAATCCGGCGCGGCATACCATCGCGGAAAAACTCCGTTTTAGTCTGATTCAGTCCCTCAATCACATACATACCGTAAATCGTGCCACTGCCTTCAATCAGGGGCCATGCTTTCCCCTGTTCTGCCATCTGCTCCAGTGCCAGCAACGACAGCCTGCCGCCTGTTATCTCCGGCATAAGAACACCGGAAAGCGTCAGCATGTCGTTTTCCGGTCCCAGAAACTGCGTGGACGGACGTCGGTTTACCCGACTGTTTGCCGCATGTCGCCAGCTGCGTTGATACTGCAGTTCCTGATACGGAACGGTGCGCAGCATAAACACGTACAATCCCAGCACCATCATCATGCGTCGTATCCCCCCTGATCGCTGTAGTTACTCCTGGCTTTTGCCTTCAGCCTGCGTTCACGTTCATCAAGCTGGCGTGCCACCTCCCGCGCAATATCCTGCGCACTTTGTCCTGGCTGCGTCTGAATGATGATCTGCGTCGGTGCCTCAATCCGTTGAACGAGCGGCACAGTGGCTGCGCGACTCACAATTGCTTCTCCTCCTTTCGCGGGAAGTGCCAAGGGGTGCAACGGTGGAAGCTCTGCTGGCGCGGCAGCAACGCCCATCATTCCGGCAACAACGGCAGCCAGTGCAGCTGTATTTCTCCGGCTGGTCACATTTGCCGGGCCGTTAACAATTTCCGGCCCGTTTTCACCGACGATGCCAAACTGCCCGCGCGGGATATACCCGCCGCTGTCATACATCCCCGCAAAGCCATATCCCCATGATGGAAAACCACCCGATGGCATCATCACTTTACCGTCTGCATTCACCGTCGCAGGTTGCTGACGCGTCACGATTTCCGGCAGTTTTGCCTTTGCGGCCTCTTTACTGACAATGCCGAGCTTCTCCAGCAACCAGGAAACTCCGGATTTCAGGGAGTCCAGCGGATGCATGACCATATTCAGCCCTTCCGCCAGTGCCTCCCCGAATCGCCGCCCCATTGCCGCTGCGCTCTGCAGTTCGGCAGAGGTCGACTTAACGGGCGTCAGCAGATCAGTAAACCAGCCCCACAGCGCCTGCACTTTGTCGCCAATCCACTGGAACACGGGCTTAAGCTGTTCGAACGCTGCACTGATGGGACCTGCCGCCGCTTTGAATCCTTCCACCACGCCACCGAGAAATGCGGTGATGGGTTGCCAGTATTTCCAGACAACCAGCGCCACGCCCGCCAGTGCAGTAACCACAAGACCTATCGGACTGAGCAGAGCACCTAACAGACCAGATATGGCATACAGGGCAACGCGCAGCATCGCCAGTGGACCAGATGCCAGTACTCGCAGCACCGTGCCTGCGGCGGCCAGTCCACCGCGCAGTACCGCCAGAGGATTCATAAACATCACAGCAACAGCACGTAAACCGGATAATCCAGACCGCAAAAGTGCAACCGGCGCACCTGCTACAGTTTTCAGGACATTTCCCGTCAGTGATGCCGTGCGGCGCAAAGACGACAACGGCGCAGTAAGTAAACCTGCGGCGTTGCCCGATGAAGCAAGCCCGCGTCGCAGCAGTGCCAGTGGTGCGCCAGCCAGCCAGGACAACGCGCTGCTGGTTCGAGTTACTGCTGCCGTAACGGAAGATAACGTTTTGATACCCAACACAGAGAATCCCAGACGGATCACTGCCAGCGGCCCCAGCACTGCAGCTAGCGCCACCGCTAAGGTGCCGAGGCCGACGGTAACCGCAGCCACAACAGCCGATGCTTTCATCAGTGTGCCTGTCAGTTCCGGGTTAGCTTCCACCCAGCGACGCAACGCCCCCGTGACGCTTTTCACCGTGTACAGAATATCCATCAGCGGCTGGCGCAGCGTTTCGCCCAGGCTGCTGAAGGTGTTCTGCGCTCCGGTTTTGACCAGCAACCACTGCGCAGAAAGTGAATCCTTGTTAATGTCGGATTCTTTCTGCATGGAGCCAAGCGCATCATTGCCCGCTGTCAGTTTTAACTGACGCTGCAGTTCCGGCAGGTTGTTTGCCAGTTTCGCCGCGTCATCGCCAAACTCTTTACCAAACAACATAGTCATGGCAGACAGGCGCTTGTCCTGCGGCAGCGCGTTTACCTTCTCCAGCACGCGCTGGATGGTTCCCATCGCATCCTTCGTCATCTGCTTTTCAATCACTTCAGGATTGAGTTTCAGCAGATTCATCCCTTCAAAGAAACTCTTGCTTTGCATGGTGGCAATGGACAATTCACGCACCATCGCGTTTGCTGCACTGGCTGCAACCTCTGGCGCAGCGCCCAGTGTCAGGAAGGTGGAACCCAGCGCCGCCGCTTTACGATAATCCAGACGGTCAGCCACACCGCCCAGACGTTGCATCACATCAATGATGTCTGCCCCTTTCGACATGGCGTTATCATCCAGATAGTTCAGCGCATCACCGAGCTGTTCAATATTGCGGGTGGGGATTTTGTAGAGCTGGGCGATTTTCCCCAGACTTTCTGACAGTTCATCCGCTGGCAGCTCAAAGGCTGTTGCCGCCTTTGCTGCCGTACTGGCGAAGGCCAGCAGGTCACGTTTCTGATCTTCCCAGCTGTCGTCAGGGTTTGCGACGTTCATGCGCGCACCACCTTCAACCAGTGCAGCGAAGTCCACCGCACCGTTTTCCATCGGCAACTGTTCGCTGGCAGCCTTGATGGCATCCTGCATTTCATAAAAACGTGCAGTGCGGTTGCCATTATCGTCACGCAGACCATTGACCTGCTTTGCCACACCTTTCATGGCATCTTCCATGCTGGTATAGCTTTTTACTGCCGCCATCACTGGCGCACCCATTGCCAGCCCTGCAGCCGTGGTGGTGGCTCCGGCACCTGCAATACGATCACGCACCTCCAGCGAACGGGCATAACTGGCACGCGCTGCATTCATCCTGCGCTGAGCTTCCCCCAGTCGCTTCAGCCGCGCCTCCTGTTTCGAAAGTTCCTGGTTATAACGTGATGTTTCACGGGCTAAACGGGCAGTTGCTCCCGCATCGTCTTTCGCAGAAATTCCCGCCCGGTACAGTTCAGCACGCACAAGCGCCGTCTGCTGCTGCAGCTTTTTCTGGCGTTCTTCCAGGCGCTGAACAGCCAGCCGTTGACGGCCCAGAGCAACAACCTGACGTTGCGAAGGCGGCCCCATCGCTCCCAGTTCCTGACTGAGCAAATTTGCACGCTGGCGGGCATAGTTCAGCCTGTCGCCTAATTTCTGATTTTCTGCCTGCAGCTTTCGGAAGCTGTCCAGACTGCTCCCGGCCTGATCAAGCTGCTTTATTGCATCGCGGGATTTTTTGACAGCAGCAGCCAGTTCTCTTGAACTGGCCTGCGCAGATCGAAATGGGCGGGTGAGCTTGTCAACCGCATTAAGAATGACCTGCAGACGCAGGTTGTTATCACTCATCGTTGGCCCCGCTTCTCTGAATCGCTTTATACCGCCATTCCAGCACTTCGGTCAGCGGCATAACGTCAGTAACGGATGGCGGCCAGTGAAAAATGGTGGCGATATCTGCCACCAGATCGTCAACCGTCAGGCTGTCGGTAAACCGGCAAGCACCGACTTCTTCAACAAAAAAGTGACAACCTCAACCGACATGGCAGTGAGATCTGCCGGGTCCATCTCTGCAATTTCCTGTGCAGTCAGTGCCGGACTGGAGATGCGGGGGATCACGGTCATCATCGCGTTTACATCCATATCCATAATGGCCTGCAGGCGTGTACCGCGCAGCGCACCGGACTGCGGTTTACGCAGCACAATTTCGGTGATTTCTGTTTTACCGCGCTTGATAGGGGTATCCAGTTGAATGGTCTTTTCAGTCTGCTTATCGCTCATTTTGCTGTCCTGTCAATTGGGTTCTGGCGCGGTATCCCGCGCCGTTCAGATATATCAGAGGCCGAGGGCGTTGCGGTGCGCTTCCATCAGGTCCACACCGTCCACAATTTCCACCATGTTGATAAGGTCCACTTCATAGAGCACCTCACCATTGATGGTCAGCTTCGCGTAGCTGTTGGTACTGGTCACTTTGGTGGTGTTGCTTTCGCCCGTCTTCCACTCGCCGGAATCCACTTCTTTGTGACGTCCACGCACGACAAGCTCCACGGCCTGCACTTCCCCGGTATCGTCACGCTGAATAGAGCCGGTAAAGCGCAGCTGGATGCCATCCACCGTGGCTTTACCCATCTGTTTAAACAGCAGCAATTCAGTACCACCAATGGAAAATTCTGTGTCCAGCGCACTGTCATCAAGCCCCAGATCCACATCCACCGCACCCGGCATTCCGCCGCCGCGATACTTCTCATATTTGCGGGTAAATTTCGGCAGCGTCAGCGACTCAACGATCCCCTGCCAGTTGTTCCCGTCGTTAAACAGGTTCATGTGTTTTAATTTGCGTGGTAAAGCCATGTTGTCCCCTTACGCGCTGACCTGGCTGGCGAAATTCACCAGGTACTGATCGGTGATGCGCTGACGCAGCATCAGGTTTTCAAGTGGCGGCACTGGCGTGTAGTCGTAGTCGATGGTGAGTTTTCCGGCTTTCAGCGTGTCTTTGTCGTTCACCGACTCATCCAGCCAGCAATCACCACCAATGAGATAGCCCTGACTGACCAGGCTGCGCATTTTGGCGCGGATACCTTCGATAATGTCGCGGGCCAGCGACGGGTTAAGCGGTTTATCCACCGCCCACATGTGTGCTTCTGCCATCGTGTCCATCAGCACCTGCGCCGTGCGGGTGTAGTTTTCGAAGGCAAAGAGCGGGTCATCACTCAGGCAGCGGGAACCCCAGAAGCGGAAACCGTCTTTACGCACAAGCGTGGTGACGTCGTTCTGGTTCAGCAGACCTGCATCGGTTGCCGGGTCCTGCAGATCCCAGAACACATCTGCAGAAATTCCGGTGACACCGTTCACGCCCACGTTGGACAGGCTTTTGTGCCATCCGGTCTGCTCGTCAATTTTGGCGCGCAGACCAAGCGCACGGGCGGTGGCATATGCCGTTGCTTCGGCATTCAGCACCGTGTCCCAGCCAGTAAAGTCAGGCCAGATCAGCATCCCTTCGCGCTGGCTGAAGTTTTCGCGGTAAGTGATCGCCTCCTGCACTGTCTTGCAGCCATACGCTGACAGGTAAGCAAACCCACGCAGGCTTTGCGCTACGCTCAGCAACTCAGTAGCTACCGCCTTGGTGTCGTGACCAGGTACACCCAGAATGCGTGGTTTAACGCCGAGCTGTGACTGGGCAGATAACAGGGCTTTCATGCCAGTTTTTTTACCTTCAGCGGTCACTGCGCCGATGATATTGGTCGTGGTTTCGTCTTCCGTTTCACCCTGCGGCACACGCACAACAACAGTCACGGGTTTTGCCTGGTCAGCGATGGCATCCAGCGAACGGGCCAGAGTACCGGACTCACCCGCTTTACCGCTGGCAGTCAGCACATCAGTGATCAGCACGGGTTTATTAAGAGGGAACATTTTTGCATCGGCATCATCGCCCGTGCAGACCATACCCACGATGGCGGTGCTCACCGTGGTAATGGATCGGGTGCCTTCGTTGACTTCAACAACGCGCACTCCGTGGTGGTAATCCTGAGCCATAGTGGCGAACCTCCTGATTGGATTAGGCTTCGCCCTATGTTGAAGTGATTGTGCCTGACAAACAGCTAATCGCAGTTGTGCCGTTATTCACACAAAATGACGGTATTTGTCCGCTTACAGGAAAAATCAAAAGAATGCTGATTCAGGGCGATTAATTGCTCTTATTCGCCGGAAATTTTCTATAAATGGTAGCAACGCCCACGTCAAAAATCAGTGCAATACGCTGTCTTGATTCTCCGGCCTCGAGTAAACGTCCAATCTGTGCCCACTGTTCGGTGGTCAACTTAGGACGGCGTCCACCTACTCTGCCTTTGGCACGAGCTGCAGCCAGCCCTGCCATAGTGCGTTCAACTATCAGTTCGCGTTCCATTTCAGCCAGGGCACCCATGACATGAAAAAAGAAACGGCCCATTGGGGTACTGGTATCAATACTGTCAGTCAGGCTTCGGAAATTCACGCCACGCTGGCGCAACTCTTCTATCAGCGTAACAAGATGCCGCATACTGCGCCCCAACCTGTCCAGCTTCCAGACGACCAGCGTGTCTCCTGCCGATAGTGTCCTGAGCAGTTTTTTCAGCCCCGGTCTGTCGGACTTAGTGCCACTGATTTTATCCTCAAAAATCCGCTCACATCCCGCGCAGTTCAGTGCATTACGTTGCAAATCGGTGTTCTGGTCATTTGTTGACACGCGTACATAGCCAATAAGCATGATCAATCCCCTGAATAAATACCGGGGATGATGCCAGTTAGCCGTTACCTCTGCATTTTCTTAAACGTTGGTTTGGGAGGAACGCTACAAAGCCTCAACGCCGGGGATTCCGTTATTTATCTGCCAATCGGTGAAAAGACACTGATTATCCAGATCGGTGTAGTCCCGTTTTTTTCTGCTTCAACGTACACGAAAACGTTTAATGTTCCGTTTCCTAATGGCCTGCTTTTAGGCCTTGCCTCGTGGGACGCTCAGCCCGGAACGACAGTTAACGTTGGTTCGTACTCCCCCGAGAGCATGACGCTATTCAAAAGCGGCTCACCCAGTTCAAATGCCTGTCACTGGATAGCAATAGGATTTTAATATGTACAATTACTACGCATTAAAAAATAAATTCTACCCAACACACCTTCGCGGCGAATACAAAAAAAACGGCATGTGGCCAACAGACTGCATTGATATTGACGACTCTGTATTTACGGAGTTTACGGGGGTACCACCAACCAACCAGATGCGTATTCCTGGCGATAATGGGCTGCCAGTTTGGGGAGATATTCCCCAACCAACACATGAGGAACAGACTGAGATTGCCGAACAATACCGCCAGCAACGGCTACAGCAGATTGACGAAGTAACCGTCGACTGGCGGGTTGAATTAATGCTCGGCGATATCAGTGATGAAGACAAAGAGAGGTTGTCTGAGTGGATGGCGTATAAAAAAGCAGTGAAAGCCGTCGACGTATCAACAGCTCCTGATGTTATCTGGCCTACATCGCCGGAGGGGTAGGCCAGTTGATATCCGGTGCGCTGGATGTGTCTACAGCCTCCAGTGCGCCCAGATAATCCAGCCACAGATTGTATTGCTCCTTCTCCGCTTCTGTCAGACGTCCCAGCACCGCTTTACCGGGCCATTGCCTGTTATTCATGTAGAGAATGGCCTCATCAATGAGCTGTTGCCGCATATTTTGGGCATTCGATACCATTTGTTCTGGGGTGGTCGGGGGAATTTCAAGCCAGCATGGCATTCCTGCATCATTTACACCGCGATACTTACCTGCTGGCGGCTCACCAATAAAATCAAGATACAAACTTTCATCAACTTCCAAGGCATCAGAAGGCCATGAGTCTGCTGCGATGTAGCTTTCTTTAAGCTCTCCGGCATAAAACGCATTTTCAGATGCAGAGAAATATTTCATATTCATTTCAGTACCCTATTACAAAATATCGGCCGTAACATGCTACCTCGTCACTACTGCGCGTTGCTGCCGCGCCCACTGACTCAGTATTAAGACAGATTGCTGTAGCAGTGATAGTGGTTCGGCTCGTTGTACTTATTGCATACACCGTCGGGCGGGTGATCTGCGTTGTATTATCATGTGTTGCATATGCCTGCATCGCGGCAGTCGGAAAAGCAATCGGCAGATTAATATCCACAGTGCCGCCTGATCTCAGAGGTGTCAGTATTCCCCATTGCATAATAAACGTCTGGCGGACACCGCTAATTAATATTGGGAATGTGGCGTATCCCGCTGAACCAAGACTACCTGTCGCAACACCTGCGGCACTGATATCTCCCAAACCAAGGTATGCGAGAAGACCAGCTACATCCTTTCCACTCAAATTGGTAAGCGTATTGTCCAGCGGTTGTTTACCTGCCAGCGCATTAAGCATTGTCGTGGCAAAGTTCGGATCATTCCCCAGTGCCGCCGCCAGTTCGTTCAGTGTATCCAGTGCAGCAGGTGCAGAACCCACCATTCCTGCAATCGCCGATTTCACAAAAGCCGTAGTGGCAATCTGTGTATTGTTGACCGACTGCGCCGCCGTGGGGGCTGTTGGCGTTCCGGTGAGTGCCGGACTCGACAACGGTGCTTTTAGTGCCAGCGCATTGTTAATGGTGGTACTGAAATTCGGATCATTGTTAATGGCTGCGGCTATTTCTTTCAGCGTGTCCAGCGTGGCTGGCGCACCATTAATAAGGGCCGTCAGTGCCGCCTGTACAAACGCAGTGGTCGCAACCTGCGTGGTATTATTCCCCGCCGCTGGCGTTGGCGCTTTGGGGGTTCCGGTAAATGTCGGGCTGGCTTTTGGCGCGTACTGTGAATGCGGGTCCGGTGCGGCAAGATGTTTTGCCATCTGATCATCCGCGTACACCTTCAGCTCCAGTGCCTTGTCATCCACATACTTGCGGGTTGCCAGCACTACAGCAGGGTCGATTTTCAGGGTGATATTGTCCGTGCTGCTGGTAATCAGCACCATGCGCACGGTCTGAGTGCGCCCGCTACCTTCAGCCAGTTGCGGCTTATAGCTTTCCGGGCAGTTGCCCACGGCAATCAATGCCCCGGACTCATCAAACAAGCCCACTTCACGTATCCACCAACCGCCCTCGTTTTCAGGGATCACCTGTTCGGCAATAATCTGGCTGCTGTTCTGCGGGTCGATATAAAGCATATTCAGCGCAGCCCGGCGTTTCTCATTTACCAGTGCCGTCTGCTTTGCGTCCGGCGTTGGCAATACTCCACCGCCATCGCCCACCGCCATATGGGTAATTTTTAGCGGCACACCGAGCGCGGCGGCGCTGGCAAGTTTCGCCGCGCCAATATCCGTCAGCAGGGTATAAAATTTTGTGCTCATGGATTCACTCTCATTGTGTCAATAACATGGACCGCCCCGCCTTCATGCGCGGTGCCACCGGAAATAATCGTTTCGTTGATATACGGATAGATCGTGATTTCTTCGCCAAGATAGCTGGCGGCTCCCACCCAATGCGGGCCGCTGGTCTGCAGATTGATGGACATGCCGATCATGTGGCGGCTACATGGTTTGGCATCGCTTATCAGTCGCTCAAGTTCCAGATAGGTATCTTCAGTGATGCCCTGGTCCTGCACGCCGATATCCAGGCGAAACGTGCCCGGTGTTTCTCCGGTCTGCCACCACTCAATAATGCGGATCAGGAATCCGAACGGTTCCACCACCCGCCGCACGGCACTGGTGGTTCCTTTATGCTGATGAATATAAAAAGCATCCTTCACTACCTGGCGTTTGACGCTTTCTGTCCAGCCCTCGTCCCAGCGATCCACAGAGAACGCCCAGGCGAGATAAGGCAGGAAGCTGACCGGACAGGTAGCCGGATTCCACAAGTCACGCAGCGGCACCTGCAAATCAGAAATCCCGCTACAGGTTTGCGCCAGTCGGCGCTCCAGTGAAGTTGAACCCAGTGGCAGCAGACTATTCATCCGTTCCTCCGTTGGTTACGCTCCACTGCGTACATGATGCCGCCTGTGTTTTGTTCAGGACCACATCCGCCAGCGGTGAAGCCAGCTCCACACGTTGAACCCCCTCAACATGCAGCGCGGCAAAAATGGCACTACGGCGAATATCCCGACCAAGCCGCGTCTGACTGGCGATGTACTTCTGCAGGCTGGCTTTTGCCGCTGCCATTACCGGCTCTGCTTCCGGTCCCGGATAGAGAAAAATGGTGGCTTCCACGCGATACGGGATGATTTCTGCGCTGCGAACCGTAAGACGGTCAGCCACCGGGCGAACGTTCTCACTGTTCAGAGCTTTTTCCACCACGTCCAGCAGGTCTTTTTCTGCAGTTCCATCGCCTTCGCGGCTAAGGACAGTCAGCACCACCTCTGCAGGTGCCGGGCTGGTTGCACTGGCATCCGCCACCCGACCGTCGGCGCTTCGGGCATGAAATTCATAAGCTGCGGTTGGCCCCGCAACCGAAAGCCCTTCAAAAGCCGCAGGCACACGCAGGCGTAACGCTTCATCGCTTTCCATCACAGCTGCAACGGGCGGCACAGCGTCATCATCAGCAGGCGTCACCGTCAGGCGTTTCACGTTGTAGTTGGCAGCTAGCTGGTCCAGATCGCCGCCCATCGCGTAAGCCACCATCACCGCCTGCGCGGCTTCGTTAATGCGCTGGCGCAGAAGCAACTCACGGTAAGCGTTCTCCTGCAACAATTTGGTGACGGGTTCAGATTCCAGTTCCAGCGTGCGGATCACTGCTTCCTGCTCATCTTTCGGATGAAGCGCCACAAATTCTGCCTTGCGTTCGGCAAGCAGCGTCTCAAAGTCCGGCACATCCACAATCTGCGGCGCAGGCAACTGCGAAAGGTCAATCACTGCCATTCTCTGCTCCTGTTGATACGGAAAGGGAAACAGGCACACCGTTATTACGCCGCCCGGTCAGCTCCACCACCATAGAACCGTCAAAGTTGCTGTTGATGGTGATAGAATCCAGCGTCAGCCGTGGCTCCCAGCGACTCAGCGCCACATACACTGCCGACATGACCTGCAGGCGTAACGCCGGATTTTGTGGCTGGTCTATCAGTGCCGACAGCAGGGAACCATATTCACGACGAGCAATGCGGCTACCCTGCGGCGTCAGCAGAATGTCCCGCACCGACTGGCGCAGATGGTCAATATCAGTAATGACTTTGCCGCTGGTATTGTTCATCCCGCTATAAAGCGTCATACCGGGCCTCCGGTTGTATCGCCGCCTTTCAGGACGCCAGTATGCTGATGCGCATCAACCACGATCCCGTTAGAACTCATCGCTCCGCCGCCCTGGGTAACGCCACCATTGATCACCACTTCGCTGTTAATGCGCGTGCGGTCAGCCTCCAGTACAAACTCACTGGTTTTCATGGTGATGTTGTCAGCGGCCTCAATGACCATTGATTTGATGCCCCTGACATACCAGCGTCCGGTGGCGGGTTCGTATTCAAACCAGCCACCGTCAGGATGTTCTGTCACGCAGGCGTCCGCCGACGTCGACGGTGGCGCGAACTGATTCGAATAGATGGCGGGTAACGCAAAGGCGGTTTCCAGATTGCCGCCCAGACTCAGCAGCACCACCTGCTCACCTTCCGATGGTCGCCACCATGTGCGGGCATTCCCGGCACGCAGCGTCAGCCAGCTGATCCAGTTGGTTTCAAGCTCGCCCGTTTTCACCCGGCAAAGCCAGTTTTCCCTGTCCACTTCGGTGACTACCCCAGTGCGGATCAGGTTGGTGATAAGGCGCATGATTTCGGTTAATTGTGCGTTCATAGGGAAAGGTTGCCATCAGGGGAAGAAAGGCGGCAGTGCTGCAACTTGTATCAGTGCTGATACAAAGATCACCCCGCCAGCCATTGCAGAATCATGTCGCGGGTCATTGCCTCAACATCATCATTTACACCCAGCAGGCGGCGCTCTGCGTAACGGACCTCCGGTCCTTTGCGACTGACGCGATCACGCAGGCCGTAATGGTGAACACGGGCAATACGCTGCACCTTGCCTTCAAACTGTACGCTGGCAGAGTCGGCGCTGGCGGCAGTTTTCAGGTATTTTGTGGTGTGCAGCTTTGCAAACATCTGACGTTTGATGCGGCCTTTTTTGCTGCGTGCTGTTACCCTGCGCGGTTCATAACTGCTGCCATCTGGATTGCGCTGCATCCTGATATTCTGCTGCTGTGTCCGGCGCAGTTCCTGCGCCAGCTGGCGCATCATGCGGCTTCTCGTGGCTGGTTCCAGATTCGCCAGCAAGGCACTCAGCCAGTCGTCCACCTTCTGCAGTTCAGCCACGTTTCACCGTCCACATTTCTTCAGGTTCATCGGGTTCTGCTACAGCTTCAACGCTCGACACACTGCCGTCAGTACTGACCAGCACACGTTCCGTCAGTTGCAGGTTAAGGCTGATATCACAGACATCGTTGCGCAAAATATCCACCTCAAAGGTGAATAGCTTTTCCCGTAACGCCGGGTTATTGATGGCATCGGGCTGGTTATCCCGAAGCCACAGTAAAACCGGGGCCATCAGCAGATTCTGGTCGCCGCTGAAATCCTCTATCACCACGTTCAGGGTATAGCGGTACTCCCATGACATGGAGCTGGCCCCCGTGGCAACCAGCGAACCGTTATCCACAAACAGATGCAGTTTGTCCGGGTTATTGCGGACATAAGTCACCGCTTTATTGAGGGCGTGGCGCAGGGATTGTGGTTTGTTCACTGTTTCGCTCCTGACACGCAATAATCATGTCCACTTTGTCTGCACAGACCGCCCAGGCGGCCTCCGTTTCATCCAGCAACGCGTTCAGGTCACCGTTAGTGCGCGGCGCTGCCTGCCCCAGCCGACACGGCGTCACTCGCGGACAACCACTGACGGTAAGCTGCACCTCCGGTGAGTGTGGGGCGTTCCCGCAGCCGGATAATGTCAGCAGGCAAAGGAGTATCAGCCCAGCGGCGTAAATCCTCGTTCTCACGTTTCAGTTCCTCAATCCGGTGTTGTCGTTGTCTCAGCAGTACACTGGTCTGTTCTGCTTCGGCATAGAGCCGCGCCTGCTCCCGGTTATTGGTTTCAGTCAGAATGGACAGGCTGATAAGCTGGCTGTTGCTCTTTGCCAGTGCCTGGCTTTTGCTCCGAAGCTCGTCTGCCTGCGTGCTGATGGTCTGGCTGGCATCAGCCAGCCGCCACGTCTGCCAGCCCAGCGCCGCCAGTAATAACGCCAGCACAACCAGCAGCAACCGGTTCATGCTGCTACCTGTTGCGCAATCTGATTACGGATCATCCAGAAGGCAATAACGGTCAGCAGATAAAAGACCAGGGTAATAGCCCACCCCGTCCAGGCGAAACTTACGACAATCAGCAATCGCATCACCCAGCTGATAAATACGTTTTCTTTTCGGGTAATGGTCTTTAGCAAAGATGCCCTCAACTCCTGCCAGAGCGGGCCGTTCTTAATTAACGCAGCCAGTGCTACCGGAATTACCGCCCATGTCAGCAGACAGGCTACCCAGACACCGGACGCTGCCAGTACCGGAAAAATCCCCTGCGGATACACAATTGCTGCGATCAACAGCGCCATCCATAACATCAGAAACAGCCCGCTGATTACTTTCTTTTTCATTTCAGTTTGCTCCCTGTAAGCACCAGGCCATCTCCCGCGCACGGCGGTTATCCAGCCCCTGATTAAAAACACCTTTCACATAAACCCAGCGCGGCAACTGTCGGCACGCATCCGCCCAGCGCCGCTGATTGAGTAATTTCACCAGTGTGGAACTGCAGGCATTGCCCGTTCCCACGTTGAAGGCAAACGACACCGCAGCGTCATACACCTTCTGCGGCGGCTGTTGCTTCACACACCTTTCCAGCGCCCGCTCCACACGCAGCACGTTGGAGATCAGCCCTTCTGCTGCCTGTCGCTCCGTAATGGTTTTGCCGGGAATGACGCCCGACGTATTACCAATGCCGTCGGTCCAGACACCCGCGCTGCACTGATACGGCTGCAGACGACAGCCTTCGTAATCAGCAATCAGTTTCAGCCCCTCCACGGAGGTGTGAAGCTGCTGAAAACCCGGCAGCGTGGCAGCAATAGCCAGCACGGCCCCGACAAGGCAGCGTTTAACGATTGATGGATTCATAGTCCTCCCGCGAGATCTGCCCGTCGCGCAGAAGCTGGTAGGCTTTGTGTTTGTAGTACCAGTTGATAGCCAGCATCAGTACACCAATCATCAGGCCGCCCAGCGTTGAGGCATCCTTGATGGACAAATCGCCCAGCCAGGCCAGCACGACGGCGATGCAATACGTGATAAAGGCGCTGATTCGCTCAAGCGTCATAATTCAGTCCCATAGCTGGACGGTCTGCACGGTGGTGGTTGTCGGAATGTCCGGCAGCTCCACCTGCAGCCCGTGAGGTAAAAAGGGGCCGTATTCGGCAAGCCCCGGATTTGCCTTCAGTACCTGCTCCGTGACACCCTGCGTGCGCCCGTAATGACGCCAGCAAAGCGCGTCCACCGTGTCATACTGATGCGCACGCACTTTCATCAGATAAGCTCCACTGTGCAGTGCGGCGCATCCTGCACCCGGCTGATGGCCCAGCGGGCGTCACGCCACAAATCACCGCTTGCTTCCGCCAGTTCCTCGCCCCGCTTCACACCGGATGCCGTGGCGTCATAGTCCTGATAACGCTCGTTGAGCATGGCGCGTGCCCAGCAGTAAACCGCGTTGAAATAGTGATGAATGCGCTCACTTTTGCCGTCCAGCTGTTCCGCCGGAACCTCTGCCAGCGAGGCATATCCCAGCATCTGCTGACGTCTGCGAAACTCATACAGCTCTGCGTTGACCTCCGAAATTGCCGACAGCGCAACCTGCTTTAAACGCGGCTGCGTCACCGTGCCGTCAGTGCGCATGACACAGCGAAACTCCGACAGGTCCACATCAGGCCAGAACGGCGTATTTCTGATGATTTCCGCCTGTTCCGGTGCCTGTTCTGGCGCAACAAACTTCATGCTGCTTTCTCCTGAAATAGAGGGCGGTGGACGGGATTTTGATGTGGCAGTGCCTTTCGCCACCCCGTGCCGCCCGTGCGCGGGGGCACGTTCTGTCAGCGGCTGTCATTGCGCAGTCTGCGCTCCAGCTGCTGTTTGTCTTTTTTCACGCCACAGCGGGGATCGAGCTGTAACGCATGGTTGAGATGATTAAGGGCGGAAGCCGGATTGCTTTCACTCAGGACAGCGCCAATCGCTTTATGCAGACGCGCCCGTGACTGGTCCGGCATATCCAGACCGTCTGTCAGCTCCAGCGTCTGCAGCAACAGATCGGCATCAAAGTCGGTGGCGGCAAGCATTGCGCTCTGCGCTGCATCTGCCATTTCCTCTGCCAGCACGGTCTGCACGTTGCGGTTACCCAGCGGCATCACCCAGCCATGACGCAGGGCATGACGCCCGATCTCCAGCGCCCCGGCATAATCTCCGGCATCAATGCGCCACAGCATCACGTACATCAGCACGTCATCCTGTTGAGCGCCTCCGGCAGCCAGGACGCCCTCCGCCCAGGCGGCGTACTTCGGCAGCAGCTCCACCTTGATTTCCGCTTTTTTGACCGTGGACTGAACGCCCTTGAGACGGCGGCGGTCTTCCGCCAGTTGCAGCAGCATCAGGTCATAGCCCGACGCGTGGCGAACACTGCCACCCTCGCGAGCGGCCTGTTCAGCCTGAACGCGCAGGCGATGCTGCCGTGCGGGACTCAGGCTCATGAATTACGCTCCGGTTTCTGCTGCGGCGGCGCTGAAGTCACCAATCTGGATGTTTTCCACCAGTGCGGCGCAGCGGTAGTCCTCAACCACATAGGCTTCGTTAACGGATTCAAAGTTTTCAATCCGGTCACGTTTCGGGTTGTCGATAACTGAACGGCGGCGGGTGTCTTCCTGCCAGTAGATGGACAGGTTATCCAGACGGGTGATCAGCAGCGCATTCGGCGGGAAGAACGGCGCACGCACGGCCTGCAGGCCACCCATGCGTTTCTGGCTGATGATCATATCGGCAGCCAGTTTTTCACTGTTTTCCTGCTCTTTGTTGACCAGCGGGAAATACTTGTCAGACAGCAGTTCACGACCGCAAATCACCACCATATCGTCATCGTCCTGGTAGACCACGTCGATAAGCTCATTGACGGCATCCATCACCACTGCGTCCAGGTTGGCATATTCGCCACCTTTACCGACTTTCACCGCACCCGGTGTGGTTTCACCGCCCGTGGTGGTGCTGCCCATGACGTGATCCGGTGCATCTTCACGGATTTTCTGCAGCCAGCCTTTGTTCACATCCTGCAGCAGCGGGTTTTCGCTACGGTTGGAGGTTTTCGCACGCTTCACGCCGTTAAAGCCGATCATGATGCGGTCCAGTGCCTGACGTTTTACGATGGCGTCACGGATACGCACCTGGAAATCCTGAAACTTCGCCCACAGGTCCAGCTTCGCGTAGGTCAGCACCGTGTCAAAGTTAGTCTGCTCGCATTTGTATTCCACATCGACCATCAGCGACGGATCGACAGGCTCACGCTCTTTAGCTGTGGTATCAGTGGTTCCGGCAATGGTGCTGCCAACACCCAGCCCCAGCAACTGACCAGACTGCTCAGTCACTGGCGTGACGTTAATCAGCGTCAGGAATGCGGCGGACTGCTGGATCTGATCTTCCAGCGTCTGCTGCACAGACGGCTCTACAGTGAACTTGCTGGACAGTTCTTCAACGGCCACACCGTTCAGACGCGCCAGCTGCTGCAGGTAAGCGTTAAAAGCAAAGCGGGTATTCTTCTTCATCGGGTTTTGTGCTCCATCAGCAATTGGTCAGAGTGTCAGCGGGGGCGTTACCGCCTGTTGCACGCTGGCGGTAGTCCTGGCGGCTGTCTTCATGACTCAGCTTATTCACCAGTTCGTTAAAGGCTGTCTGCTGTGCCTGCAGGGCAGTCTCCAGCTCAGACAGACGTTCTTCCTGCTCAGACAGGGATTTTTCGGTGCGTGCGCTCAGGCTTTGCTGCTCAGTGGCGACCAGCTCCACGGCCTTATGCACATCAGAGAACCGGGCATCGTCGGACTGCTCTTTTTTGGTGAACAGTGCCGTGACGCGGGCAAACAGGGACGGCTTGTCCTCCTGGATTTCTTCCAGTTCGATCACCGTTTCCTCTGCAGCGGTAAAAAGATTGGCGGGATTCTGCTTGCGGTTTGCCAGCGGGTTATGGGCTGCACTGGCGCTGAATGTCAGCATTTCCGTACCCAGACTGGCAGGATCATCAGTGGCAGCCAGGCCAACCAGGTAGGCTTTGCCCGTATCAGCGAACTTCGGGCTGACTTCCATAGAGGTGAATAATTTCTGGCCTTTTTTCACCAGCTCCACCAGGGACTCCGTTGGCTCAACGTCGGCATACAGCGCCATCTTGCCCGCCAGCGGACCTTCCGTGATTTCTTCAGCAAACAGCGCCGTCACCTTGCCGTAGCGGTTAAAGGTGCTGTCCGGCAGATAAGACTTAATGTGCTCAAGGTTAATCAGCGCGGTATACACCGCCGGGTTGTAGCTGGCTGCCATCTGTTCCAGCCATTCACGCTGGATTTCACGTCCGTCGGTAGTGGCACCTTCCACCCCGATGCGAAAACGCTTTGCTTTCACTGTCATGAGCCGTGCTCCGTTAGAAAAAACTTACTGGAGCCTTATGGTTGCGGTGATGGGGGCAGTGAAACAATGCGCGGTATTTGTACCGACAACCACACAAACCGCAGGCGGGGAAAGCCGTCATTCAAGGCTGTAGGTTTGTGCCATGAACACCACACTGACACCCGCAGATCTCGATCCCCGTCGACAGGCCATGCTGCTGTACTTTCAGGGATACCGCGTAGCCCGCATTGCTGAAATGCTGGGCGAGAAAGTTGCAACCGTTCACAGCTGGAAAAAACGCGACAAGTGGGGTGACTATGGGCCGCTGGATCAGATGCAGCTCACCACCGCCGCACGCTACTGCCAGCTCATCATGAAGGAGCACAAAGAAGGGAAAGACTTTAAAGAAATTGACCTGCTGGCGCGCCAGTCGGAGCGCCATGCGCGGATCGGCAAGTTTAACAATGGCGGCAACGAAGCCGACTTAAACCCTAACGTCGCCAACCGCAACAAAGGCCCGCGCCGTCAGCCGGAAAAGAATGTTTTCACCGATGAACAGATTGAGAAGCTGGAAGAAATCTTCCATTCCTCCATGTTCAACTACCAGCGCCACTGGTGGGAAGCCGGAAAAACCAACCGCATCCGCAACCTGCTGAAGTCACGCCAGATCGGTGCGACCTTTTACTTTGCCCGTGAAGCCCTGATTGACGCCCTGCTTACCGGACGTAACCAGATTTTCCTTTCTGCCAGTAAGGCACAGGCTCACGTCTTTAAACAGTACATCATCGACTTCGCCAAAGAAGTCGAGGTGGAGCTGAAAGGCGATCCGATGGTGCTTCCTAACGGAGCCACACTGTATTTCCTCGGCACCAATGCCCGCACGGCCCAGAGTTACCACGGCAACCTGTATCTGGATGAATATTTCTGGATACCGAAATTCCAGGAGCTGCGCAAAGTGGCTTCCGGTATGGCTATTCACAAAAAATGGCGACAAACCTATTTTTCCACGCCATCCAGCCTGACACACAGTGCTTATCCGTTCTGGTCCGGTGCGCTGTTCAACCGTGGGCGCAACAAAGCCGATAAGGTGGACATCGACCTGTCCCACAGCAATCTGGCCCCCGGCCTGCTGTGCGCAGACGGGCAATACCGCCAGATAGTCACCGTGGAAGATGCGGTGCGCGGCGGCTGTAACCTGTTCGACCTCGACCAGCTACGCTTGGAGTACAGCCCGGACGAATACCAGAACCTGCTGATGTGCGAGTTTGTTGACGATCTCGCGTCCGTGTTCCCGCTCAGCGAGCTGCAGGCGTGCATGGTGGACAGTTGGGAAGTCTGGACCGACTTTCATGCACTGGCCCTGCGCCCGTTTGGCTGGCGCGAAGTGTGGATCGGTTATGACCCGGCAAAAGGTACGCAAAACGGCGACAGCGCCGGGTGCGTGGTGGTGGCACCGCCAGCCGTGCCGGGCGGTAAGTTCCGCATTCTTGAGCGTCACCAGTGGCGCGGGATGGACTTCCGCGCCCAGGCTAACGCCATCAAAAAACTGACTGAACAGTACAACGTGACATACATCGGTATCGACTCAACCGGCGTTGGTCACGGGGTTTATGAGAACGTGAAAGCGTTCTTTCCTGCCGTCCGGGAGTTTGTCTACAACCCCAACGTTAAAAACGCCCTGGTACTCAAGGCCTACGACATTATCAGCCACCGCCGTCTGGAGTTTGACGCCGGGCACACCGACATTGCGCAGTCATTCATGGCAATCCGTCGCGCCACCACCGCCAGTGGCAACCGCCCGACCTATGAAGCCAGCCGCAGCGAAGAAGCCAGCCACGCCGATCTGGCTTGGGCAACGATGCACGCACTGTTTAACGAACCGCTGCAGGGCGAATCCGCCAATACCAGCAATATTGTGGAGATTTTTTGATGGGAAAGAGTAAGAAGAACCGCGCTGTGTCGACGAACCAGATTCAGCATAAAAGCCAGACTTCAGCCGAAGCATTCAGCTTTGGCGATCCCGTTCCTGTTCTGGACCGCCGTGAACTGCTGGACTATGTGGAATGCGTACAGATGGACCGCTGGTATGAGCCTCCCGTCAGCTTTAACGGACTGGCGCGCACCTTCCGCGCTGCCGTGCATCACAGTTCCCCGATTGCAGTAAAGTGTAACATTCTGACCAGTACCTATATCCCTCATCCTCTGCTCAGCCAGCAGGCTTTTTCGCGTTTTGTGCAGGACTATCTGGTATTTGGCAATGCCTATCTGGAGAAACGCACGAACCGCTTCGGTGAAGTGATCGCCCTTGAACCTGCGCTGGCAAAATACACCCGACGCGGATTAGACCTGGATACCTACTGGTTTGTGCAATACGGTATGACAACCCAGCCGTATCAGTTCACGAAAGGCAGCATTTTTCATCTGATGGAACCGGATATTAATCAGGAGATCTACGGCCTGCCCGGTTATCTTTCTGCCATTCCGTCAGCCCTGCTCAACGAGTCCGCCACGCTGTTCCGCCGTAAGTATTACATCAACGGCAGCCATGCAGGCTTCATCATGTATATGACTGACGCCGCGCAGAACCAGGAGGATGTGAACAACCTCCGCAACGCGATGAAAAGCGCCAAAGGTCCGGGCAACTTCCGCAACCTGTTTATGTATTCGCCCAACGGTAAAAAAGACGGCATCCAGATCATCCCACTGTCTGAGGTTGCAGCAAAGGATGAATTTCTGAACATTAAGAACGTGAGCCGCGATGACATGATGGCAGCACACCGCGTACCGCCGCAGATGATGGGCATTATTCCCAACAATACCGGCGGCTTTGGTGATGTGGAAAAAGCCAGCCGCGTCTTTGTCCGTAATGAGTTAATACCGCTACAAAAAAGACTCGAAGAACTAAATGAGTGGTTGGGGGAAAAGGTTATTTCTTTTGAACCATATAAATTTGACATTGAATAAAAGAAATAACCACCACCAGTCACACATTGGTAATGTGTGACTGGTTAGCGTCCCAATCTAAAGTTTAATTTTTCTCTTGGAGTCATTGCACGCCCAATAGCCCCATCTAATAAATGACTATTTTTCTCTAAATGTTCACGCGCCCATGGCTGTAAGTTGAAAGCAAAACCGTAGATCATATCCCCAACACTGGTGGCTCTATAAGTAATCCCCTTAGCCACAAGTCCCCCCATGACCCCATCCTCAGGCCCACACATAAGTGAATTAACACCTTCGGTAATATAAGACTTTAAATATCCTTTTTCTTCTGCTGTTAGCTTCTCAAGGTAGGAAGTGCGTACCTTCTTAGCCTGCCTTTCACCAAGTAAGTCATAGAAAGAGAGATAGACTCTTGCAACTAAATAAGATACAGACAGTAAAAATGCAGGTCCAATAAAAATCCTATACTCATTACGAAAGCCATCAACAGCCACTTTTACTGCCAAAGAGTCTGGCAGAAAAAGTATAAGACCTAAAACACATGTAATAGCCACAAGAAATGCTGCAGGTACTTTTCGAAAAAACTCTGCAACTCCAGTTATAACGTCCATTTTGTCTATACCTCCAACAGCGCTAAAAAGTATTTTGAAATTCTACCTCATAACTATGCCAAAAGCACTGCGCCCCCCATCAGCGCGCGCTCGTATCCCCGCCACGCCTGCCCGCTTTATGTAGTGGTTTTCATGCACCTGCATAATCTACGCAAAAGCCCGCCAGTTCTGGCGGGCCTTAGCAAAAACGATCCTCAAACGATCATGCGATCTCATGCGGCATAGACATGCACTACAGAGTTAACGCCTCGCAAGGGCTCGTTGTTCAACCTTGCTGACGCCAGAAGCAAGTTCAGACGCCAGCAACGTTTCTTAATGCAGCCAGCTGTCGTCTTCCCACACCTTCTGCATAATTTTCATCACTTGTTTTCTTTCTTCGTCCAGTTGCAGTCCGGTTAGTTCCACACCGTTAGAGCTACCTTTGCGAATGCGAATTACCGTTTTGGGATACAGGGGGCGCAGATTGCGGTAAAGCTCGGATTCAAGGGCGTCCAGGGTAGACTGGCTAATCTTCTGCTCTTTATCGATCATTATTTCAATGCGCATAAAAGTCACCTCAGCTGATGACATCCATTGAGCGGTTGTATTCGTGGGTTCTGATTTTTGCCATGAGTTCATCAGTCAATTCAGAAACCCACTGCAGAGCCAGCCCCTTCTCTTCATCACTACACTCACTAGCCGCTACAAGCTTAAGAAAAAAATCAATGCGCTGGAGCTTCAAAGACTCCAAAAAATAGTCCTGCATCTTTCCTCCTATGACACCACACGCAATACTGTATGTATAACCACTGTTTATATTTACAGTATATAATAATCTTACTGATGTAAAACGTTTTTTTACGTTCATCAGCCTGATATGCCTGGTATTATTAAGAGCACGAATTGTTAACCCGCGTAATTAATACAGGTTCCGCCACTGATCATCTTCCTGCAAACGCTGGTTCCGATAGAAGATACGCAGGCCTGCTCCTGACGGAATACTGCCTCCGCGAAGGAGTAAATCGACCTCTTTCTCGCTGCCATCAAATCCTCTGGACTTCAGCTCATACACGAGCTGCAGTCGCTGATGGTCTGTAATTCGCTGTTTGTAGTCTTTACGCCGTTTCGGTTTCACCAGGCGTAACCTTGCTGCCAGTTCCCGGCGCTCTTTTTTGCTCATACTGTGCAGGTAATCGTGCAACTCCTTGTCATCCATGCTGGTAATGTCCGTTCTGGGGTCCCCATCAGCTGATTTATCTTTCTCCTGTTGGTTCAAATTTTCAGCAAGGGGACAGTTATTGCCACGAGTCCAAGGGGCGCAAGCGCCCTGGTCGGCTGCCGCCTCCTGAACGTCAACGGCCTTACGAACCATTTTCCACTTCACTGCATGAGTGCAGATCTTGCCCTCTGCAATGGGTGACCAGATGCCATAAATACGAATACCGTGATCGCCATAGGCGGTCGGCTCTTCGTTAATTTCATAAGCAGTTCTGATGAGGTGATATTTACGGGGAACCAGTACACCTCCCTGCTTCATGATATAGGTGGCAAAACAACCAGCATCAGCAGCAGCCAGAATGGCATCAAGGCGCGGGTTATCCAGTACCGGCACACCTGCTTTTTTGTCACCCTGCTGCCTTGCCGCCTGACCAGCCAGCAATCGCAGTTCACGGTAAGCCTGACGCCCCGGAATACCAAAGAAGCGGAATTGCTGAACACGATGCAAAGACGCCCAGGCATTCACGTATTCAGCGTTATCACGAAGAGATTTACCCGTTTCCTTGCTGATCTCGCCAGCCAGACCACGCCCGTCAATGTTCTTACTGATGTATTTCGCTATGTAGCTTGTCGGCGTTCCTTTGCGCGGGTTAATCAGCTCAGACTTAAAGCGCGGCCCCGTGTTATTGCCCAGCTCCTCGCGGTCTTCACGGATAGCAAACTTACGCAACAATGCAGTAATGGCGCGGCGGTCTTTTTTGCGCATGAAACACAACAGGTGCCAGTGAACTGTGCCGTCGTGATGCGGCTCAGCCACCCGCACGCCATACCAGCGCAACCCGGCTTTGTGCATCGCCTTACGAAATGCAGCAAACATACCGACCAGATAATCGCTGCTTTGTCTTACCGTCGCGTTTTTCCAGGTCGGGTTGGGTCTGCCGTTATTGAGCGTGGAATGGAAACGTGACGGACAGGTAATGGTGTAGAAAACGGCGCAGTCACCGCGCATTTCCGCGATAAGCTCCAGACCTTTAACACAGGCCATCATCTCATTGCGGCGATGCGCCGGGTTGCTGCTGCTGGCGTTTACCACATCTTCCATATCCAGCGTGTCGCCGTCTTCGTTCACCAGTTCATGAGAACGAAAAAACTCCAGCGACTTACGGCGCTGCTCACGTTTATGCATCACGGCTTCATAGCTGACATAGGGGGATGCTTTTTTGCTGACCAGGCAGACAGCACGCAACTGCTCTTCCCGCCATTCGCAACGCATCTTCCATAATTTCCGATACCACCAGTCGGCACACAACATACGCGCCAGCGAACCCGGGATGAGTTCATAGGGCACTGGTTTGCGGCGGTTTCTTTTCCGACGAAGTTTCTCAAACGCAGGCGGGATAACATCCAGACGCAGGGTTTCCGCTGCCACCTTTTCCCATGTCTTGCGGATTTCTTCTGGCTTAACGTCATCGGTGGCATACAAATCACCACAAGCGTCCTCAAGACACATGCTCATATGCGCTGCTACCAGGGTGGACAGGCGTTTCACCTGATCCTGGCTCATTTCAGGCAGGATCAGCAGCCCCTCCAGCCCTTGATGGCTTGCCATAAAACGGAAAGAAACAGATAGCTGACTGTCACGTACACAATCCAGTCGCTCCAGACATGGCTTAATCGTCTCACGCAAATAGCGGGAATAAGCCTTTGGCCTGCCCAGGCTGCTGAAGTATTCAATACGTTGCATCAGCGGCTTGCTGATATGGGAAGGCTGGGCGTTTACGTCCGCCAGAATGACCATGTCCGGATTAAAACGCTGCTGCTCATGCGCCAGCTTTGCCCGGCTAATGAGCTTATCCTGCTCCATTTCGCGCTGGACAGGATCACGGGATTCATTAAAGAAATAACGCTCCCAGACCTGCTCACTCAGTGCCTCGCGGCGCAGTTGTTCCTGCTCGTTATCGGCAGCGTACAGAGTGATCAGGTTTGAAAGTGCAGACTCCGGCGCAACTTCCGCCGGGTCCAGATAAGGGTTAATGGCCTTTTTCGAGCCGTTCCATGAAAATGCTGCGGCGGCCTCGTTAAAGCCGCTGCAATTGTTCATATCGTCATGACTCATACACACACTCCGTACACGGCAGAACTATCCACGCCACGCGAAGGATCAAATCCCAACCAGCAGCTCGGCCCGGAAACAGCAATGATTTCTGTTGCAGATTTACCCTCGCCAGCTGACACGCCGATGCTGCGTTTTGCCTTGATATAGTGGTGAGTAAAATTGCGATACAGCGAACGAATCAGGGATGTGTCATTGTTAGAAACAATGACCGGATGTCCTTCTGATGACCGATGTTCAAGAATGGATGCCAGGTGATACTGGTCATCTTCAGTGAAACCATCAGTGTGATAGCCGGAAAACGTACCGTCATACGGCGGATCGCAATACACCACATCCCCCACCTGCAGCATCGCCAGCGTTTCATCAAAGCTCGCGCAGATAAACGTTGCCCGCTGGGCTTTCTCTGCAAATGCGCGAATTTCTTTTTCAGGGAAATACGGATTTTTATAATTACCGTAGGGAATGTTGAAATACCCGCTCTTGTTATAGCGACATAAACCACGGTAACCGTGACGATTGAGATACAGGAAATATACCGCTTTCATGAAATCAGTAATTTCAGTTGAGTAATTAAACTCCTGCCTTATGTTGTAATAAGCCATCTCCCTGTTTGCGTTCTCAAATAAAACTCTGGCGCGAGATATAAACGATTCACAATCAGCGGCAACCTTTTTATAGAGGTTGATTAAATCAGGATTAATATCCGCAACCAGATAGCTGGGGTAATCCGTCTCCATCATCACTGCACAGGAACCCGCGAAAGGTTCAACCAGTCGCGGGCCAGCAGGAAGGTATTTTTTCAGTTCTGCCATAATGGCGGTTTTATTTCCCGCCCATTTCAGGATGGTGCTCATACAGCACCTCCGTTGTAATGTTTGCCTTTCAGTTCTGCGATTTCCTGACAGGTAATGCAAAGCTGCACTCCCGGAATGGCGCGGCGTCGTGCTGGCGGAATTGGCGCTTCACATTCAATGCAAAGTACGCGTGACACGCCCGGTGTTTTGGCACGGACAGCACGGATATGGCGCTGGCGTTCTTCTTCAACGCGCTGCTGTACGAGATCCATTGCATCAGCCATTAGTGGATCTCCTGCGCTTCGTTCTGGATTGCTTCAGCAGTCACACGCAGCAGTTCTGCCGCTTCGACGTGGTTTAGCTGGCGGGATGTGATATGACACGCCAGGCTATCGAGGCGAGCAGCCATTGCTTCAGCCCTTGCCCGGCGTTCTTCCAGACGAGCCTCTGTCAGTAAAATATTAAGCCCTGCGTCATCCGGTCCGGTTTTGGTCGAGAGGGTTTCAATATTACGCATAATCAATTCTCCTGAATTTAGATAAAGGGATGCCCGGCGGGTTTACGCCATTAATTTCATTAGTTGGTTAATTCGGCATGGTTAGCCGTCTGGGAAATAAGCTCACTACTGCACGAAAATGATTCATTGCTTTAATCAACTCCCGCTTTTCGTCAGTGGTCAGCTCATTAATGCTGATGCTATGACGTTCAGCTGGAATTTTTGCCATAAAGAATATGGCAGCCAGTGCCCGTTTATTTTGTTCGCTATTAATATCGCGTGGATCACGCATATCTTTAATAAACCGCTCAAGCTCTGACTCAATATTCAGACCAAAAACTTTCGCCCTTAACTCCGCAATGTGATTAAGTCCATTCAGGCGTTCACCGGGGCTTAATGGAACAGTCGCCGCAGCGCCATTAATTGCCATAATTCATATCCCCAAAACGCAACTATCGTTCTTTGTTCTTACGGTAACGTTCAAGAGGAGATACATTTTTTCGTATCGTCTCTTTAACCTGCTCTCCCCGTAAAAACGTCCCATCCTTTAGCGTGAAAAAGTAACTGCCATCGCCCGACAACGACGGATAACAACAGAGCAAATCATCTTCAGGTACTGAATAACTCTCCCCTCTGTAACGAAACTGATAAACCACTTCACTTTCCGCTGCATACATTTTGACTTTCTCCGTTTCCTCGTGGTCAATTCAGACAGCAATTCATCTTGTGAATGACATGGATGCCAGCGTTTTCCATCCTCACCCATGATCCAGCCGTGACCGTAGTGCATTGCCGGACTTTGCTTTACCAGCAGCGATGCAAATGATGGTTCTTTCGTCAGCATAAGCACCTCACAGCAAACCGAATGAAGCACCGAGGCCAGTCACGGTATCAACTGCACTCGCCATCGCAGGGTTAGCCTGTAAACGGGCCTGCAATGAAACAGCAGCCAACGCCATCAGTCGTGTTACAGAGTTAATGCTGCTGATAGCATCACGACGACCTGCACTGGTTTTTACATCGCCAGATACCGCACCTGCAGCAACACGCCCGATCTCTGCGGTTGCACTCATGACGTAATGTGGCAGTTTCTCTTTTGCCACCTCATTAATCGGTACGCATGGCAGGCAGTGAATCTGAGCCAGAAAACCATCTACCAGCGTTGAATCTTCAGTCAGATCGGTAAGCAGCCAGATTTCTGGTGCGGTTAATAAATGAGGTTGAGCTGGGTTCAGCTTGTTCCGCAGAATCTGCACATTCATGCCAGCACGTTCTGCCAGTTGCACTAGGTTGTGGCGCAATGCGAATGCACGACAGGCTTCATCAAAATGTGGATGTTTGGAAACTTGGTAATCAAACATGGTCGACACCCCTGATGTATCCCAAAATGGAACTAGTTGAATACAACATTGCAATCAGTAAGTGCATCAACGGTAAGGGCAGCAAGGTTGATCATCACCTTTTCTCTTTTCTTGTCTTTCCGAAGGCGATGCCGAGGGATGCGACCGTCAGCCAGCATATCGTTGATTGTGTCGATCGAAAGACCAGTAAGTTCGCTATAACGCTCAATTGTGACGTGTGGCGTATTCAGAGTTATTGAAATGTTAGGGGTCATGATGCAACATCTCCTATTGTCTTGTGATAAGCAGGTTTTAATCGTGACTTCAACTTCACAAATCGGAGAATAGGATCGCAAAACGGATATGTCAACACACAAAATCACATTTCGCCATGTTGATGATGCAATGAAAACTGTAATCATGCAGAATCGTGGAGGGCAACAGGTCATTGACCGAATTTTGAAAGCTTATGGCTTCACTTCACGTCAAGCATTCTGTAACCACTTAGGGATATCCCAAAGCACAATGGCGAACAGATATGCTCGTGATACCTTCCCTGCCGACTGGGTCATAATCTGCAGCATGGAAACTGGCGTGTCGGTTGAATGGTTGGCATTTGGTACCGATAACACAGTAGAGGCTGTCACACATAATACAGAACAGAACCACCATAAAGATGGTAAGGAGATTCATTCTCTCACTTTAGACACAAAATCCCCAAATGAGAACAATACTCACCGAAAGAACGAGAGCCTCATTGAGGTTAATCAAGGAGGAAAAGCGGCAATCGAGCGAATAGTTATCGCCTATGGATTTAAGACAAGGCAAGCTCTAGCGGATCACATTGGTGTTTCAAAAAGCACATTAGCCAATCGTTACATGAGAGATACCTTTCCAGCTGATTGGATCATCCAGTGCGCACTTGAAACCGGAGCTTCATTAATGTGGCTAACAACCGGTAATGGTCCCGTCTTTGAAGACGCTAAGAGCGATATTATTGCTATCACACGGAAAAAAGTTATAAATGGTATGTTGTTTGATACAAATTATCTCCCTTTTGATAAAACCATGTTACCCAGCAAGGTGAAAAACCCCATATCTATAGTAGATGAAGGAAATGTATATCTTGCAGACAAAGCATTTGATGAAGTAACCGATGGAAAATGGTTAGTTGAAATCGAAGGAAAATTTAGTGTTAGAGATCTAACCAGAATTCCAATTGCAAAAGTAAAAGTATCTAATGAAAGTACAACTTTTGAATGTCTATTAGCGGATATTAATGTAATAGCAAAATGTTTTGGTATATATAAGGATATTTAAATGACAGACCTTCCTAACAATGAAGAGATGCTTCTTTATGCCAAAAGGAACCTTGAGTTTTTCATTAAAACATTCTACTTACACTTTTATTCTGACATTGAGTTATTGCAAGCCCCAGCTCAACCTGAAACAGAAGAACAACGACTGAAACGCTTAATATCCGAAAAAGAGAGTTTCTTTCAATCTGGCTTAGTAATACTCTTTAATTCTGCTGAAATATATCTAAAGTCTATAATTGCTGAGCATAGTGTTTATTTACTTTTAAAAGAAGTAAAAGACTGCTATAAAAACAAATCATTTTTCGAATGTTCAACATTAGACGCAACCGAGCTACATAGAATAGCACAAAGTATCAGTGGGCGAAATCTTTCACCGCGCTTTAATGAAATTTATGATATTTTGCGCAAAGAAAGAAATAAAGTAATTCACTTAGGTAAAAGTAATAATAAAGAAATACGTAAAGACTTTTTAAGTGCATTTCTAATTTTTCGAGAGGAGATATATCAAGAGCCTCTTAATAACCTGGTTCATTGCTTGATAAATGATAAAAACATGCCTGAACAAAAATTAGTCGAGGCAAAGAAAAACTATGCAGCAAGCATTATAGACATGATGAAAACATTTTTTCCTTTAGATGATATTTTAGCCAACATATATAAGATTGATGGAAAACCGAAAAATTGGAATGTTTGTACTAATTGTCAAACTCCGGGGAAAACACTCGCCGTCATATCTAAAACTAAATCAATTTGCTTATCATGTGATTTTAAAATAGGATTGTAAACATGGAAAACTTAAAATACATACCTTTTAATCAAGTAGATTTTTCTGATGTTTTTTTTGACTCTTTAAAATCCGATTATGCTCATGGGTTTATTGATTGGTTCCATTCTAAATGTAAATCAAATGATTATGCATATGTCCTTTATGATGAACAAAATAAAATTGATGGTTTTTTGTATCTAAAAACAGAAGTAGGTATCATTGAAGATACAAAACCAAATATTCCTGATGGTATTCATCTAAAAGTTGGAACATTTAAATTTAATCCAAAAGGAACTCTTCGTGGTCAACGATTTTTAAAAAAAATATTCGATCACGCTCTAGATAATAATGCTAACAATATATATGTGACTGTTTTTGAAAAACATGACTACTTAATTAGACTATTCAAAATCTATGGCTTTATAGATATTGGAGTAAAAGAATCTGAAAATGGTGTAGAGCGAGTACTAATAAAAGAAATGAATAGTAATGCTCTTACGGGCGATATACTGTCAGATTATCCATTTATTAATAACAGAGGCAGTGAAAATAAATTCTTGCTTTCAATATACCCCGTATTTCATACTCGTTTATTCCCTGACTCAAAATTAATTACAGAGTCACCAGATGTTGTTGCTGATGTATCATATGCAAATAGCATTAGAAAAGTATATATTTGTGGCATGTCAGATGTTGAATTAATGAAGCCAAACGATATAATCGTTATATACCGAACATCCGATAATCAAGGGCCTGCATATTACCGTTCTGTTGCTACTTCTTTATGTGTAGTAGAAAAAGTTAGAAATATAAACTCTTTCGTTACAGAGAAAGAATTTCTAAATTACTGTTCTAGATATTCTGTTTTTACAGAATCTGAGCTTAAAAGTTTTTATAGAACAAAAAAATACCCATATATTATAAGCTTTACATATAACCTTGCTTTGCCCAAAAGACTAAATCGTGCTAAACTTATTTCTGAAGTAGGATTATCCCCGCGAGCTTACTGGGGGATCATGAAGTTAACAAACGAACAGTTTAATAGCATTATTAAACTTGGTGGCGTCAATGAAAGTATTATTGTCAATTAACCCAGAGCATGTAGAAAAAATCCTTAATGGAACAAAGAAATTTGAATTCCGAAAAGGAATTTTCAAAAAACCGGATGTAAAATCTGTGGTTATTTATTCAACAATGCCTGTCGGTAAAGTTGTTGCTGAATTTGACATTGCAGATGTTATAGAAGACAAGCCAAGTATTGTATGGGAAAAAACAAGCCAATACGCAGGTATCAGCAAACAATTTTTTGACTCATATTTTCATAGCAAAGAAAAAGCCTTTGCTATAGAAATTGGCAATCTAAAAATCTATGATCAACCGCTTCATCTAAGTTCATTAGGTGATAACATAACGGCCCCGCAATCATATCGGTACTTATGATGTATGTAACCTCAAGCATCATACATTGACACTGGTTATACATACAGTAAAAATGCTCTCCACTGGAGGGCATTTTTTATGGCAGTACGAAAACTCACCACAGGAAAATGGCTTTGCGAATGTTACCCCGCCGGACGCAGTGGGCGTCGTGTGCGTAAACAATTCGCCACCAAAGGCGAAGCTCTGGCTTTTGAGCGCCACACGATGGAAGAAACCGAAGCAAAGCCCTGGCTGGGTGAATCAGTGGATCGTCGAACACTGAAAGACGTGGTTGAACTATGGTTCAAACTACATGGTAAATCTCTGACTGCTGGGCAGCATGTCTATGACAAATTGCTGCTGATGGTTGACGCTCTGGGCAATCCCCTTGCAACCGATCTCACATCTAAAATGTTTGCCCATTATCGAGATAAACGACTGACAGGTGAGATCTACTTCAGCGAGAAATGGAAGAAAGGAGCCAGCCCGGTCACCATTAACCTGGAGCAAAGCTATCTAAGTAGTGTTTTTAGCGAACTATCCCGTCTGGGCGAATGGTCGTATCCGAACCCACTGGAGAACATGCGAAAATTCACCATCGCAGAAAAAGAGATGGCATGGCTTACCCATGAGCAGATTGTTGAATTGCTGGCTGATTGCAAACGTCAGGACCCAATTCTGGCACTGGTAGTTAAGATATGCTTAAGCACAGGCGCACGCTGGCGTGAAGCCGTAAATCTTACCCGCTCACAGGTGACCAAATACCGAATTACCTTTGTCAGAACGAAAGGGAAGAAAAACAGAAGCATCCCTATCAGTAAAGAGCTTTACGAAGAGATCATGGCGCTTGATGGGTTCAATTTCTTCACAGACTGCTATTTTCAATTTTTATCCGTGATGGAAAAAACGTCTATCGTGCTCCCTCGCGGTCAACTCACACACGTTCTGCGCCATACGTTTGCGGCGCACTTCATGATGTCGGGTGGAAACATTCTGGCCTTACAAAAAATTCTCGGACACCACGATATAAAAATGACGATGCGTTACGCACATCTAGCACCGGATCATCTGGAAACGGCGCTCCGTTTCAATCCTCTGGCAACGCTGCCAAGTGGCGACAAAGTGGCGGCAGCGGTTGGCATTACCCCGTAATAACCACCACTGACCACCAACCTAACTTATTGTTTTTAATCTAACTTATTGTTTTCATTAACCCGTTTACATAAATGGGTTTTTTGTTATCTAAAATTTATCTACTACCCTGCAACCCTCTCAACCATC
>JACXXQ010000252.1_pt1 | contig 33733 bp, 25 predicted proteins | sample 8621361 | NCBI WGS metagenome assembly JACXXQ01 (sample SAMN15503820, study PRJNA645414) | gut metagenome | isolation source: feces | host: Bos taurus | place: USA | collected 2016 | reverse complement strand
AAAAATCATAACCGGCCGCAATACCGCCACTGAATACCGTATCATGGTCATCGCCACCTTTGTATCTGTCCGCCCACTCTCCTTCACCTTCGACAAAACGCTGGTTGGAAAGAGATAAAACGGAAGTTCCCGCCTTACCGGTCATATAAAAGCCTGTTTTGCTCTCATTAGCCAGGGTCTGGGCTGAAAACATGCCTGCCACAGCAAGTGCCGAAACCGCAATAATCTTTTTCATTTCAGTTACCTCTGCTATCACTTTCCCCGAACAATAAATGGGGTGCTTATTTTAAAACCATGTAAAAGACAGGGTAAAAAGAGAAAATTCGATCGAATCGATCGACAAAATCGATCATGTATGATGAAAGTTCCTTATCGTATCAATAAAAATGGTAAGGACGGGTTTAAGAGATAATCGCAGCAACATGGATGTGTTATGCTCAGAAAGCACGAGAGGTTGGGATTACAAGAGCATCCCCCTGAAGACAGTAAAGCAACTGGACGTCTGATGAGCCGCATGGAATGTAATTCAGTGCGGGTGGCTTATATCCATAAGGCGGAGCATTTAGATGAGCGTAAGTTGATGTTGCTGTAGTGGGCGGATTATCTAGAAGTAGTAAGGAAAAAACCATTACATCTTTTGATTACGCAAAGACTAATGATTTTGGAATGTAAATTTTGCTATTGGTGTAAAAAGCATTTAAAAACAAGAAATTTCCATGTTTTCTAATGTCCGGTGAACGTTTGGTTGATAGGGTAGTAAAACTAGTAATCATCCTATAATTAGCTATATTCGTGGTTATTAGATTGAAAACAGATAACATTAACAAAATCTATAAATCGATTTGAATGATTTTTTTCATCAATACTGTTGTAAGCTCCTGCTATCAAAAGTTTTGCACACAATCTATAAGCTCCCAGAATTGCTTGTATAAATGCTATCATTGGCGCTGTCCCGATCGAGGGAGCAAGGAGGGGACTCTCTTGTGCCATGCGATTAATCACTGGGGCTCTAAGTGAAATTTAGTGGGACTAAATACTAATTGGAACGTGAGATAAAAATGCACAAATATCCCTCTATAATAGTTAATATCAACCTTCGAGAAGCCAAACTGAAAAAGAAGGTACGTGAGCATTTACAATCCTTGGGTTTTACAAGATCTGATTCTGGAGCGCTCCAGGCCCCGGGAAATACCAAAGATGTAATACGGGCTCTTCATAGTTCTCAACGAGCTGAGCGGATATTTGCAAACCAAAAGTTCATAACGCTAAGAGCGGCAAAGCTTATTAAATTTTTCGCATCCGGCAATGAGGTCATTCCGGATAAGATTTCACCGGTACTTGAACGTGTAAAGTCAGGAACCTGGCAAGGAGATCTCTTTAGGTTAGCAGCATTAACTTGGTCCGTACCTGTTTCAAGCGGATTTGGAAGGCGTCTCCGGTATCTTGTATGGGATGAAAGCAACGGAAAATTGATAGGGCTGATCGCAATTGGTGACCCTGTGTTCAACCTTGCAGTCCGAGATAATTTGATTGGGTGGGATACTCATGCCAGAAGTTCCCGGCTTGTTAATTTGATGGATGCATACGTCCTCGGTGCTCTTCCCCCTTATAATGCCCTGCTGGGAGGAAAATTAATTGCATGTCTGCTTCGTAGCCGCGATCTTTATGATGACTTTGCAAAGGTCTATGGTGATACCGTTGGAGTAATATCTCAAAAAAAGAAACAAGCACGTCTTTTGGCTATTACAACAACATCGTCTATGGGGCGCTCATCGGTATATAACCGTTTAAAGCTGGATGGAATTCAATATTTAAAATCGATTGGATATACAGGCGGTTGGGGGCATTTTCATATACCTGATAGCTTGTTCATTGAATTACGTGATTACTTACGTGATATGGATCACGCTTATGCAGATCATTATATGTTTGGTAATGGGCCTAACTGGCGTTTACGTACAACTAAGGCAGCTTTAAATGCACTAGGATTTAGAGATAATTTGATGAAGCATGGAATTCAACGTGAAGTGTTTATCAGTCAGCTAGCAGAAAATGCAACTAGTATTCTGCAAACAGGCAAAGGTGAACCAGATCTAACCTCTTTGCTTTCTGCTAAAGAGATAGCTGAGTGTGCGATGGCACGATGGATGGTTCCACGATCAATTCGCAATCCAGAATATCGGCTTTGGAAAGCAAGAGATCTATTTGATTTTATTAGTAATGACTCGCTAAACTTTCCCCCGTTTGACGAGATAGCGAAAACAGTTGTCTAATCTTAACTGAAGGGGGAGTAAGTGAATTACGCTATTGATAAGTTCACCGGGACACTGATATTAGCAGCTCGAGCAACGAAATATGCTCAATATGTTTGCCCAGTTTGTAAAAAAGGTGTTAACCTCCGTAAAGGGAAGGTTATACCCCCATATTTTGCTCATTTGCCCGGACATGGTACGTCAGACTGTGAAAATTTTGTTCCCGGAAATTCTATCATTGTCGAAACTATTAAAACTATTTCAAAGCGATATATGGATTTGCGCTTATTGATTCCTGTCGGAAGTAATAGTCGAGAGTGGTCATTAGAATTAGTGTTGCCAACCTGTAATTTATGTAGAGCAAAGATAACGTTAGATGTAGGAGGCAGAAGCCAAACGCTTGATATGAGGAGTATGGTAAAGAGTCGCCAGATTGGTGCTGAATTATCAGTAAAATCTTACCGTATTGTTTCATATAGTGGTGAACCAGATCCAAAATTTGTAACAGAAGTTGAAAGAGAATGCCCAGGTTTACCTTCTGAGGGAGCAGCAGTTTTCACTGCTTTAGGGCGTGGGGCATCGAAGGGATTTCCACGAGCACAAGAGTTAAGATGTACTGAAACATTTGCCTTTCTTTGGCGACACCCTGTTGCTCCAGATTTTCCTGATGAATTAGAAATAAAAAGTTTAGCTAGTAAACAGGGATGGAATTTAGCTCTTGTTACAATTCCTGAAGTCCCTTCTGTGGAGAGTATTTCATGGCTAAAATCTTTTACATACCTTCCTGTTGTTCCTGCCAGAACATCTATTACAGCAATTTGGCCGTTCCTAAATCAAAAAACAAGTATTAATCATGTCGAATGTGTTTATTCTGACACAATATTGTTGTCAACAAATATGGCACCAACATCATCAGAAAATGTTGGACCAACTATGTACGCACAAGGTTCCTCTTTATTACTTTCAGCGGTTGGTGTTGAAACATCACCTGCTTTCTTCATTCTAAATCCTGGAGAAAATGACTTTGTGGGCGTTTCTGGCTCAATTGAGCAGGACGTAAACTTATTTTTTTCTTTCTATAAAAAAAACGTTTCTGTACCCAGAAAATATCCCTCAATAGATTTGGTTTTTACTAAGAGGAATAAAGAAAAGACCATCGTTTCCTTACATCAAAGAAGATGCATTGAAGTTATGATGGAAGCACGAATGTTTGGCCATAAATTAGAATACATGTCTATGCCTTCTGGTGTTGAAGGAGTGGCAAGAATTCAAAGACAAACTGAAAGTAATGTTATTAAGTTAGTTTCTAATGATGACATTGCAGCTCATGATAAGAGCATGCGGTTACTATCTCCTGTTGCGTTATCTCAATTATCTGATTGCTTAGCAAACTTAACATGTCATGTAGAAATAGATTTTTTAGGTCTTGGTAAAATATTTTTACCTGGTTCTTCTATGCTATCATTAGATGACGGGAAATTTATTGAATTATCTCCTAATCTTCGCTCACGGATATTAAGTTTTATACTTCAAATGGGGCACACCCTCCATGGTTTTAGTTTAAATAATGATTTTTTATTAGTTGAGAAATTAGTGGATTTGCAGCCGGAACCACACTTATTACCGCATTATAGAGCATTGGTAAAAGAAGTTAAGACCAATGGATTTGAATGTAACCGCTTTAGATAAGGTGCCTTCGAATGAGTTACCAATATAGCCAAGAGGCAAAGGAACGGATCTCTAAGTTGGGACAATCCGAAATTGTTAACTTTATCAATGAGATTTCTCCAACTTTACGACGTAAAGCTTTTGGTTGTTTACCAAAAGTACCGGGATTCAGGGCAGGACATCCCACTGAAATTAAAGAAAAACAGAAAAGATTGATTGGGTATATGTTCCAGTCACATCCTTCCTCTGAGGAGAGAAAAGCATGGAAAAGTTTTTCTCTTTTTTGGCAGTTTTGGGCTGAAGAGAAAATTGACAAATCATTTAGTATGATTGATAATTTAGGATTAAAAGAAAACTCTGGCTCTATTTTTATTAGAGAGCTTGCTAAAAACTTTCCTAAAGTTGCTAGAGAGAATATCGAGCGCCTGTTTATCTTTAGTGGGTTTGCTGATGATCCAGACGTTATAAATGCATTTAACCTTTTTCCTCCTGCAGTTGTTCTTGCCCGCGATATCGTGATTGATACTCTTCCAATTCGTTTAGATGAGCTTGAAGCACGTATTAGTTTAATTGCCGATAATGTTGAGAAAAAAAATAATCATATTAAAGAACTTGAGTTAAAAATAGATGCTTTTTCCGAACAGTTTGATAATTACTTTAATAATGAAAAGAGCAGTTTAAAAATAATTAATGAACTACAATCTTTGATAAACTCAGAGACTAAACAATCTGATATTGCTAATAAAGCTATTGACGAGCTTTATCATTTTAATGAAAAAAACAAACAGCTAATATTATCTCTTCAAGAAAAATTAGATTTTAATGCTCTGGCTATGAATGATATTTCTGAGCATGAAAAATTGATAAAAAGTATGGCTAATGACATTTCAGAATTTAAAAATGCATTAACGATCTTGTGTGATAATAAAATAAAGAATAACGAGTTAGATTATGTCAATGAATTAAAAAAACTCACTGAACGAATAGATACACTTGAAATAAACACATCTCAAGCTAGCGAAGTGAGTGTCACCAATAGATTTACAAAATTCCATGAAATAGCGCACTATGAAAATTATGAGTATCTTTCATCCTCCGAAGACATATCTAATAGAATTTCTTTAAATTTACAGGCTGTTGGATTGACAAAAAATTCAGCAGAAAAATTGGCTAGATTGACATTAGCTACCTTCGTTTCTGGACAAATCATTCAATTCAGTGGCTCTTTGGCAGATATTATCGCGGATGCAATTGCCATTGCTATTGGTGCACCACGTTATCACATATGGAGAGTTCCAGTTGGTATTATTTCTGACATGGATGCTTTTGATTTTATAGAGACTATAGCTGAATCATCTCGCTGTCTCCTTTTGAAAGGGGCCAATCTTTCAGCATTTGAGATTTATGGAGCGGCAATTAGAGATATAGTTGTTCAACGGCAAATACATCCAACAAATTATGACCATCTGGCATTGATAGCTACCTGGAAACAAGGCCCAGCTACATTCCCTGATGGAGGAATGTTGGCCGAGTTGGGACCTGTTATTGATACTGATACATTAAAAATGCGTGGTTTATCAGCTACTTTACCCCAATTGAAACCAGGTTGTCTTGCCAAGGATAAATGGACAAATATTGATGGACTACATCTTGATAGTGTTGATGATTATGTAGATGAATTAAGAGCATTACTGGACGAAGCTGGATTTGATGGGGGAACTTTGTGGAAGAGAATGATTCATATTTTCTATACTTCACTCATAAGGATCCCTAATGGAAATTATATTTATGATCTTTATTCTGTCTTGTCTTTTTATACTCTTACATGGGCAAAAATTAAAGGTGGCCCCGTCCAAAAGATAGAAGATATTGCCAATCGTGAATTAAAAAATTATAGTGCAAAAATATCTTCTTGAGGAGGTGGTTAATGGAGTGGAGAGCAGTATCACGAGACAAAGCACTGGATATGTTATCAACTGCATTAAATTGTCGATTTGATGATGAAGGGTTGAGAATTTCAGCAGTTTCAGAATGCTTAAGGAGCGTATTATATCAATATTCTATATCTGAAACAGAAGAAGCTAGGCAAACTGTAACCTCGCTTCGACTCACTAGTGCAGTAAGGCGAAAATTGGTACCTTTATGGCCAGACATTGCTGATATTGATAATGCTATACATCCAGGCATTATGTCTATATTGAACAGCTTGGCTGAATTGGGTGACATGATTAAGTTAGAAGGTGGTAATTGGCTAACAGCTCCCCCACATGCAGTACGAATTGACAATAAGATGGCTGTTTTTTTTGGTGGAGAGCCTTCCTGTACATTTTCAACGGGCGTGGTAGCTAAATCTGCTGGAAGAGTTCGCTTGGTTGAAGAAAAAGTGTGTACTGGAAGTGTTGAAATCTGGGATGCAAATGAGTGGATTGGTGCCCCAGCAGAAGGCAATGAAGAATGGTCATCCAGACTACTATCTGGAACTATTTCCGGCTTTATCGATGCACCTGGCAATATGAGTGAAACGACTGCATATGTGCGGGGAAAATGGCTCCATTTGTCAGAACTTTCTTTTAATAAAAAGCAAATCTACTTATGCAGAATGTCCGTTGATAATCACTTTTCCTATTATTTAGGAGAAATTGAAGCTGGACGCTTATGTAGAATGAATTCGTTAGAATCGTCTGATGATGTCAGAAGATTACGTTTTTTTCTCGATACAAAAGATAATTGTCCGCTAAAGGTCCGTATCAAAATATCTAATGGGCTAGCAAGATTAAGATTAACCAGAAGATTACCAAGACGAGAAACGAAGGTACTCCTGCTAGGCTGGAGAGAATCAGGTTTTGAAAATGAACATTCAGGAATAACACACCATGTATTCCCCGAGGAAATATTACCCATAGTGCGTAGCGCTTTTGAAGGGCTTGGTATTATTTGGATTAACGAATTCACGCGACGGAATGAAATATGATTAATAAAAATAAAGTAACTGAACGTTCAGGTATACATGATACCGTGAAAAGCCTTAGTGAAAATCTGAGAAAATACATTGAGGCACAATATCATATCCGGGATGAAGGGTTAATTGCTGAGCGACGAGCGCTTTTACAGCAAAATGAAACTATTGCTCAAGCTCCTTATATAGAAGCAACCCCAATTTATGAACCTGGTGCGCCATACAGTGAATTGCCTATTCCCGAAGCAGCAAGTAATGTGCTAACTCAACTATCAGAACTTGGAATTGGCCTCTATCAACGCCCCTATAAACACCAATCACAGGCACTTGAGTCATTTCTTGGCGAAAACGCTTCTGATCTGGTCATTGCAACAGGTACAGGCTCCGGTAAGACTGAAAGCTTTCTAATGCCAATTATTGGAAAATTGGCGATTGAATCTTCCGAGAGACCTAAATCTGCATCCCTTCCAGGTTGTAGAGCAATTTTATTATATCCAATGAATGCATTAGTTAACGATCAACTTGCTCGTATCAGACGTCTTTTTGGTGATTCTGAAGCCTCTAAAATACTGAGATCTGGAAGATGTGCCCCTGTACGCTTTGGCGCTTATACGGGAAGAACGCCTTACCCTGGTCGTCGTAGCTCTAGACGAGACGAGCTTTTTATCAAACCCCTTTTCGATGAGTTTTACAATAAACTCGCAAATAACGCCCCCGTACGTGCGGAACTGAACCGCATTGGTCGCTGGCCAAGTAAAGATCTTGATGCTTTTTATGGGCAAAGCGCATCTCAGGCTAAAACCTACGTCTCAGGCAAAAAAACGGGTAAGCAATTTGTTTTGAACAATTGGGGGGAGAGGCTAATTACCCAGCCTGAGGATCGTGAGCTAATGACCCGGCATGAAATACAGAATCGCTGTCCAGAATTACTGATAACGAACTACTCCATGCTTGAGTATATGCTGATGCGACCTATCGAGCGTAATATTTTTGAGCAGACTAAGGAATGGCTCAAAGCTGATGAGATGAATGAGCTTATCTTAGTGCTTGATGAAGCGCATATGTATAGAGGAGCAGGGGGAGCAGAGGTAGCCCTTTTAATACGTCGCCTCTGTGCTCGGTTGGATATTCCCCGGGAACGTATGCGCTGCATCCTTACCAGTGCTAGTCTAGGGTCCATTGAGGATGGAGAACGTTTTGCCCAAGACTTAACTGGCTTATCACCAACCTCTTCGAGGAAATTTCGAATTATTGAGGGTACAAGGGAATCGCGTCCTGAGTCACAAATTGTTACCAGTAAAGAAGCTAATGCACTGGCTGAATTCGACCTAAATTCATTTCAGTGCGTAGCTGAGGATCTTGAATCTGCATATGCAGCAATAGAGTCTCTTGCCGAACGAATGGGCTGGCAAAAGCCGATGATAAAAGATCATAGTACACTACGTAATTGGTTATTTGATAATTTGACTGGTTTTGGTCCTATTGAAACGCTTATTGAAATAGTTTCAGGTAAAGCGGTTAAGCTAAATATCTTGAGTGAAAACCTTTTTCCAGACTCTCCACAGCAAATCGCAGAGCGAGCAACAGATGCATTACTCGCATTGGGTTGCTATGCTCAGAGGGCATCCGATGGCAGAGTGCTTATTCCAACTCGCATGCATCTTTTTTATCGGGGATTACCAGGTCTTTATGCCTGTATAGATCCCGATTGTAATCAACGTTTGGGTAACCATAGCGGGCCAACTATACTTGGCCGCCTTTATACGAAACCACTGGATCAATGTAAATGCGCTTCAAAAGGGCGAGTCTACGAATTATTTACCCACCGTGACTGCGGTGCGGCTTTTATTCGTGGATACGTTAGTTCCGAAATGGACTTTGTATGGCACCAGCCGAACGGACCATTATCAGAAGATGAGGATATCGATCTTGTTCCCATAGATATATTGGTCGAGGAAACACCTCATGTACATAGTGATTACCAGGACAGATGGCTACATATAGCAACAGGACGCCTTTCTAAACAGTGTCAAGATGAGGATTCTGGTTATCGTAAAGTCTTTATACCTGACCGAGTTAAGTCTGGATCAGAAATTACATTTGATGAATGCCCTGTTTGTATGCGTAAGACAAGAAGTGCTCAGAATGAACCGTCTAAAATTATGGATCATGTTACAAAAGGGGAAGCACCTTTTACAACGTTAGTACGTACACAGATATCTCACCAGCCAGCGAGTCGTCCTATTGATGGTAAACATCCCAATGGGGGAAAAAAAGTACTTATTTTTTCTGATGGCCGACAAAAAGCAGCTCGGCTTGCACGTGATATTCCTAGAGATATTGAGCTTGATTTGTTTCGGCAATCCATTGCTCTCGCCTGTTCTAAACTGAAAGATATCAATCGGGAACCCAAACCAACATCAGTACTTTACCTTGCTTTCCTATCAGTCCTTTCTGAACATGACTTGCTTATTTTTGATGGGGAAGATTCACGAAAAGTTGTAATGGCCCGTGATGAATTTTATCGTGATTATAATAGCGATCTGGCTCAAGCTTTTGATGATAGCTTCAGCCCCCAAGAGTCACCGTCACGATATAAAATAGCGTTGCTTAAACTTTTATGTAGCAATTACTATTCTCTTTCCGGAACAACAGTTGGTTTTGTTGAACCATCGCAGCTTAAATCAAAAAAAATGTGGGAAGATGTGCAGTCCAAGAAGCTCAATATTGAGAGCAAGGATGTTCATGCTTTAGCTGTTGCTTGGATTGATACCTTACTCACTGAATTTGCTTTTGATGAATCTATTGATTCGACACTACGAATCAAAGCAGCTGGATTCTACAAACCCACTTGGGGTAGTCAAGGACGGTTTGGAAAAGCTCTTAGGAAAACCCTGATACAGTATCCTGCTATGGGGGAGCTTTATGTGGAAGTTTTGGAGGAGATTTTTCGTACTCATCTGACATTAGGAAAAGATGGTGTCTACTTTCTTGCTCCAAATGCACTACGTCTGAAAATAGATCTCTTGCATGTCTGGAAACAATGTAATGACTGCACGGCACTAATGCCATTTGCTTTAGAACATTCTACTTGCCTTGCTTGTGGTAGTAACAGTGTCAAAACAGTCGAGCCGTCGGAAAGCAGCTATATTAATGCACGAAAAGGATTCTGGCGTTCGCCGGTAGAAGAAGTTTTGGTTTCAAATTCGCGGCTTCTAAACCTTAGCGTTGAAGAGCATACTGCTCAACTCTCACATAGAGATAGGGCCAGCGTTCATGCCACTACAGAACTCTACGAACTGAGATTCCAAGATGTTCTTATTAATGATAACGACAAGCCCATTGATGTACTTAGTTGTACGACGACGATGGAAGTGGGGGTTGATATTGGATCTCTGGTTGCTGTTGCTTTAAGAAACGTCCCTCCGCAACGAGAAAATTATCAGCAACGTGCTGGGCGAGCAGGCCGCCGTGGCGCATCTGTTTCAACGGTGGTTACATATTCTCAAAATGGCCCTCATGATAGTTATTATTTCCTTAATCCTGAACGCATTGTTGCAGGTTCTCCTCGTACACCTGAAGTGAAAGTAAATAATCCCAAAATAGCCAGAAGACACGTTCATTCTTTTTTAGTTCAGACCTTTTTTCACGAGTTAATGGAACAAGGAATTTATAATCCCGCAGAGAAAACTGCCATACTTGAGAAAGCACTTGGTACTACACGAGATTTTTTTCATGGAGCAAAAGATACTGGCCTAAATCTCGATAGCTTTAATAATTGGGTTAAAAACCGTATTCTATCTACTAATGGTGATTTGAGAACAAGTGTTGCAGCATGGCTTCCTCCTGTTCTTGAAACTGGAGGGCTTTCTGCCAGTGACTGGTTTGCTAAGGTAGCAGAGGAATTTTTAAATACACTCCATGGGCTGGCTGAAATTGTTCCACAAACTGCCGTTCTTGTTGATGAGGAAAATGAAGATGATGAGCAGACTTCTGGTGGAATGAAATTTGCACAAGAAGAATTACTTGAGTTCCTGTTTTACCATGGTTTATTACCAAGTTATGCATTTCCTACAAGCCTCTGTAGTTTCTTGGTAGAAAAAATTGTAAAGAATATTAGAGGTTCTTTTGAGGTGCGAACAGTACAACAGCCTCAGCAATCAATTTCTCAGGCTCTGAGTGAATATGCCCCGGGACGTTTGATTGTTATTGATAGGAAAACCTATCGCTCTGGTGGTGTTTTTTCTAATGCATTGAAAGGCGAACTAAACCGGGCAAGAAAGCTTTTCAATAATCCCAAAAAGTTTATTCATTGCGATAAGTGCTCTTTTGTCCGCGATCCTCATAATAATCAGAATAGCGAAAATACTTGTCCGATCTGTGGTGGCATTCTAAAAGTAGAAATAATGATTCAGCCCGAAGTCTTTGGACCTGAAAATGCCAAGGAACTTAATGAGGACGACAGAGAGCAAGAAATCACCTATGTAACAGCGGCACAATATCCACAACCTGTTGATCCTGAAGATTTTAAGTTCAATAATGGAGGTGCTCATATTGTTTTTACTCACGCAATAGATCAGAAACTGGTGACGGTGAACCGAGGGAAAAATGAGGGGGAGTCCAGTGGTTTTTCAGTATGTTGCGAATGTGGTGCGGCCTCCGTTTATGATTCCTACTCACCGGCAAAGGGGGCACATGAAAGACCGTATAAATATATAGCAACTAAGGAAACGCCTCGCTTATGCTCTGGCGAGTATAAACGCGTTTTTCTCGGACATGATTTCCGTACTGATTTGCTTTTATTACGAATAACCGTTGGGTCTCCGCTTGTAACTGATACTTCAAATGCTATCGTTTTACGGATGTATGAAGATGCATTATATACAATAGCGGAAGCACTAAGGCTTGCAGCTAGTCGCCATAAACAACTGGATCTTGATCCTGCTGAGTTTGGCTCTGGTTTCAGAATTTTACCCACTATAGAGGAAGATACTCAGGCATTGGATCTCTTCCTTTATGATACTTTATCCGGCGGTGCGGGTTATGCGGAAGTAGCAGCAGCGAATCTAGATGACATTCTTACTGCAACACTCGCATTGTTAGAAAGCTGTGAGTGCGATACCTCCTGTACAGATTGTCTCAATCATTTCCACAACCAGCATATACAAAGCCGTCTCGATAGGAAACTAGGTGCATCTTTACTTCGTTATGCACTATACGGAATGGTTCCTCGTTGTGCTTCACCTGATATTCAGGTAGAAAAATTGTCTCAATTGAGGGCAAGTCTGGAATTGGATGGTTTTCAATGCATAATTAAGGGAACTCAGGAGGCACCTATGATTGTGAGTTTGAATGACCGTTCTATTGCAGTGGGAAGTTATCCTGGTCTTATTGATCGACCCGACTTTCAACACGACGTATATAAGTCAAAGCATACTAATGCTCATATAGCCTTTAATGAATATCTTCTTCGTTCAAATCTGCCACAATCGCATCAAAATATTAGAAAAATGTTGCGCTGATAGCAGCAGTATTGAGTGCCCTAAAGCCCTGTAGGGCACTCAAGGTTTTCAGTGCGTGAGCGGGCTTTAACTGAAGCCATAAATGTACGTATGGGAGAAAATGTGACCATTTAACTCGCCAGCAACTATTGCACAATGTAAAATTATGCCCATTGAGAATAATAAGGTAAGGGAACTTCTGACCAATGAGCGAATCGGTTAAACTTAGTTTTTATCGAGTACATGAATGTGGATACTACTTATGGGGTAATAATACTCCTGTTTTTGGCTCACTTCAGGAGCTCCTGACAGATCTTCACTTTTGGAGTACGGATAAGAGTATAGAAAACACAAAACTTTATGAACCACAAGCAGATAGTGATTATTTAGGTACTTACTTATTTAATATCAATAGGTCAGGCGATTATTGGCTAGTTACTATTTGGAATGAAGTTCCATCAACCAAGCGGGAGTTGCTTCTGTTATGAGGCATTCAAGTGTTACTGCGCCCGATGTAGTTATGAACCAAATACAAGATAACTCTATTCCCGGTTACGCGACTTATTTTTGGATTTTACCTAGTTATGGATTATTTGCCAGTGTGCGATTCAAAAATAGAACTCAAACAGAACAACTGATCCTACCCTCGTAATATGGACACTGCTCTAAGCGAGGTTCTTGTTTTCAAATTGTTCCGGACTGAGACCGCCACACCAACTGTGCCGTCGCCAGCGATTGTAATCACATTCGATATAATTAAACACCGTTGCCCGCATTATTTCCCGGCTGATAAAGTGTTCTCCATGGATACATTCCACTTTCAGCGAATGAAAGAAGCTTTCCACGCAGGCATTATCGTAGCAGCAACCTTTTGCGCTCATACTTCCACGCAGATTATGCCGCTTCAGTTGCGCCTGATAATCTGCTGAACAGTACTGGCCTCCACGGTCCGTGTGAACGATAACGTTCCGGGGCCTCTTACGCCGCCACAGCGCCATCTGCAGGGCATCGCAGGCCAGTTGCGCCGTCATGCGTGGCGACATGGACCAGCCAATAACAGCACGTGACCACAGGTCAATGACCACTGCCAGATACAGCCAGCCTTCATCACGTACGTAAGTACGTGATGCTCCCGCCCACTTCTGGTTCGGACCACTGGCGTAAAAATCCTGCTCCAACAGATTTTCTGACACAGGCAGGCCATGTGCGCGGTAACTGACCGGACTGAACTTCCGGGAGGCCTTTGCCCTCAGCCCCTGACGGTGCAGGCTTGCCGACACGGTTTTTACGTTAAAGTGGTAACCCTGAGCACGCAGTTATGCCGGAGCGGGGCTTCTGGCCCATGTTGTCGCTGGAAAATATGCAGACCATCTGCCGTTATACCGCCAGTCAGAAATATATCGTCGTCAGGGAGTGGAGCTGAGCCGTGCCACACTGGGGCGCTGGACAGGCGCTGTTGCTGAACTGCTGGAGCCGTTGTATGACGTCCTGCGCCAGTATGTGCTGGTGCCCGGTAAAGTCCATGCCGATGATATCCCCGTTCCGGTACAGGAGCCGGGCAGTGGTAAAACAAGGACTGCCCGGCTGTGGGCCTACGTCCGTGATGACCGTAATGCCGGTTCACAGATGCCCCCAGCGGTCTGGTTCGCGTACTCACCGGACCGGAAAGGTATCCATCCACAAAATCATCTGGCCGGCTACAGCGGTGTGTTTCAGGCCGATGCTTACGGTGGTTACCGGGTGTTATACGAATCCGGCAGAATAACGGAAGCCGCGTGTATGGCTCATGCCCGGAGAAAAATCCACGATGTGCATGCAAGAATGCCCACCGACATCACCACGGAAGCCCTGCAGCGTATCGGTGAACTGTATGCCATAGAGGCAGAAGTCCGGGGATGTACAGCAGAACAGCGTCTGGCGGCAAGAAAAGCCAGAGCTGCGCCACTGATGCAGTCACTGTATGACTGGATACAGACTCAGATGAAAACACTGTCGCGTCACTCGGATACGGCAAAAGCGTTCGCATACCTGCTGAAACAGTGGGAGGCCCTGAACGTCTACTGCAGTAATGGCTGGGTGGAAATCGACAACAACATTGCAGAGAACACCTTACGGGGAGTGGCCGTAGGCCGGAAAAACTGGCTCTCAATTTGTTCATTGATTCTTTCAAGAGCAGTTACATAAGGCGATAACTTTGAGCCTGTACATAGATTTGTGTAATTGCCTGATTTTGATATGTTCAATTCAACATCAAATGAAGGTTAAATTATGGACGACAAACAATTGCAGGCTCTGGCTAACGAACTGGCCAAAAATCTCAAAACCCCTGAAGATCTCAGTCAGTTCGATCGCCTGCTCAAGAAAATCAGTGTTGAGGCTGCTCTCAACGCTGAACTGACTCACCATCTGGGACATGAAAAAAATCAGCCCAAATCGGGAACCAACTCCCGTAATGGCTATTCCACGAAAACCGTCACCACTACCGACGGGCCGATGGAATTACGTACTCCACGTGATCGTGATGGTTCCTTCGAACCACAACTGGTGAAGAAAAATCAGACCCGCATTACCGGCATGGACAACCAGATCTTGGGCTGTATGCCAGAGGGATGACTACCCGCGAAATTACCTCAGTCTTCAAAGAAATGTACGATGCAGACGTCTCTCCGGCGCTGATATCGAAAGTCACCGATGCCGTAATCGACCAGGTGGTTGAATGGCAAAACCGTCCTCTGGATGCGATTTATCCCATTATTTATCTTGACTGTATTGTCCTGAAAGTACGGCAGGACAGCCGGGTTATCAACAAAGCGGTGTTCCTGGCTCTGGGTATTAACCTTGATGGTCAGAAAGAGCTGCCAGGTATGTGGCTGGCCGAAAATGAAGGTGCAAAGTTCTGGCTGAATGTACTGACGGAACTGAAAAATCGCGGCCTGAACGATATCCTTATCGCCTGCGTGGACGGCCTGAAAGGCTTCCCGGAAGCGATTAATGCCGTCTACCCGGAGACGCAGATCCAGTTGTGCATAGTACACATGGTACGCAACAGCCTGCGGTTCGTGGCGTGGAAAGACTATAAAGCGGTAACCCGTGACCTGAAACAGGTTTACCGCGCAGCCACGGAAGAAGGCGCGTTTCAGGCGCTGGATGCGTTCGGGAAGGAATGTGATGCACTGTACCCGCAGATAAGTCGCAGTTGGCGGGCAAACTGGCCGAATGTTGCCACCTTCTTCGTGTACCCGGAGGCGATCCGCAAGGTTATCTACACCACTAACGCAATCGAATCGCTGAATAGCGTCATCAGACATGCGATAAAGAAACGGAAAGTGTTCCAGACAGATGAATCGGTGAAAAAAGTGGTGTGGCTGGCTATCCAGTCAGCCTCACAGAAATGGACGATGCCACTTCAGGACTGGCGGATAGCCATGAGTCGCTTTATTATCAAATTCGGTGACCGCCTTGACGGTCACTTCTGAGAAAGGCATTTACACAGAATGGTAAACTGGGTCGATACAGCTGATTACCTCACGCAACCAGCTTTCCGGATCCACTCCATTCAGCCGGCATGTCGCCAGCAGGCTGTACAGGATCGCTGCGCTCTGACCTCCCGTGTCTGAGCCGAAGAATAGACAGTTGCGTCGCCATAGGGCGACACAACGCAGTGTGTTTTCTGCGATATTATTGTCCAGTTCCACACGCCCGTCCTCACAACAGAGCGACTGCGCTTCACGGTGGTTCAGCATATAGCTGAACGCTTTCCCCAGCTCTGCATGCACCGACAACGTCTCCATCTGTTCTGTCAGCCACGCGAACAACGCCTTCATCTGCGGGACGCTTTTCTCCTGCCGTTCTGCCAGCCGTTTCTCTGCCGGTTGACCCCGGATTGTCGCTTCCACCGCATACAGCCCGGCTATACGCTTCAGCGCCTCCGTTGTCATCGCTGTCGGCCGGCGAACATGCTCATCATGGATCTTTCTCCTTGCATGCGCCATGCAGGCGGCTTCCCTGATCAGCCCTGACTCATAAAGCGCATCGTAACCGGCAAACGCATCTGCCTGCAGGATACCTTTCCACTCCGCCAGATGCCCCTGCGGGTGACAGCCCCGACGATCTGTACTGTAAGCGAACCACGCCGCTGGCGGAGCCGCTGAACCGCTGTTCCGGTCATCGCGCACATACACCCACAGCCGGCCCGTCCGAGTTTTACCGCTCCCCGGCTCCAGCACTTTCACCGGGGTATCGTCCGTGTGCTGTTTGCTGCTCTCCATCACGTAGCGGTTCAGCGCATCGTGCAGGGGACTGAGTCGTTCTGCGGTCATCGCCACCCACCGGACCAGCGTGTTTCGGCTCAGTTCCACACCCTGGCGGCTGAAGATGACGGACTGACGATGCAGCGGGGTATGGTCACAGTATTTACTCACCAGGATGCGGGCCAGCGGGCCCGCACCGGCCACACTGCGGGTCAGAGGTTTCGGGAGGAGTGGGGCCTGGACTATCACATCGCAGCGGCTGCAGGCCAGCTTCGGGCGCACCGTTTCGATGACCTTAAAGGCGCTGCGGATTATCTCCAGTTGCTCTGAGACGGTTTCACTCATCACCTTCAGGTCGCCGCCGCATTTCGGGCAGACAGTCACTGTCGGGGCGATGCGCCGGGTTTCACGTGGCAGGTCTGCCGGCAGTTTCTGACGACGGGAGCGGCGTGCAGGCCGGTCCTGTGGGGCGACCGCCACCGGGGGCTCTGCCTGCTCAACCGTACTGACAGTGGGCTCATCGTCCTGCAGACAGCGTTTTGCCGCTGCAAGACGGTTTTCCAGCTCAGCCAGCCGCTTCTCTGCCTGGCGGATTTTATTTTCCAGTTTATTGCGGCTTTTCTCTGAACTCTGCCCGAACAGCATCCGCCGCAGCTTATCAACTTATCAAGCTGTGCCTTCAGCCGTTCGATTTCCTGTTCGTAGTCGGCAACCTGTCCGGCGTACTGGCGCAGCCGGGCCTGCTGCTTTTTCATGGTAACATTTAGCTGTTACACAGCAACCTGCTGCTGACGCAACAGGGCTTTCAACTGGTCGATATTATCAGGAAGCGGGATATTTTTCATCCTGCCCAGGTAAAGGGATTCAGATCCGCAGACTATTACTTTTCGACCTTCCCGGTTGCATCCAGACTATACCCTCCAGCAGCATGGCAAGCTGTGCCGGGGTCAGATACACCTTTCCCTCCCGGGCGACCGGCCAGATGAACGTTCCCCGTTCAAGTCTTTTCATATAGATGCAGAGCCCTCCGCTGTCTGCCCACAGGAGTTTTACCAGCCTGCCCCTGCGTCCCCGGAAGATGAAGAGATGGCCGGAGATCGGGTCATCCTTCAGGGTGTTCTGGACCTTTGCGGCCAGACCGTTGAAGCCGTTTCTCATGTCGGTGATGCCGGCCACGAGCCAGATACGGCTGCCAGCCGGAAGCGTAATCATACTGTGCTCCTGCCGGCGAGTTCGCGGACGATCCGGAGCTGTATCTCCGGGTCAGGATTGTCGAGTGTGAGGGTGCCGTGGCGAAGCGTCAGCGAGCAGGTTGACCCCGTTCCCTGACCAGACAGAGCCGGAGACTGCCGGGTGGTGGAGTCAGGTACAATTTCGACCGGAAATGCCGCAGGAGGGGATACAGATGGAACGGGAGCTGGCAGCCGGCGGAATACCCGGCCTTCTTTACGCCACAGACGGATCCATTTAAAAAGGACGTTATCGTTGACCCCGTGCGTACGGGCAATATCCGCAACATTGGCGTCCGGTCGGGTAGCCAGTTCGACCAGCCTGAGTTTGAATTCGCTGGAATAAACGCGGCGGGGTTCGGTCCGCCAGGCCCGGGTTTCAGATTCCATAACTTAGATGTCCGTCTGTTTCAGATGGGCGTCTAAGTTAGCGTTTTCACTCGACTGCCTGAAGACGTCTCTGACGGGTCGCTTACGTAAAATCAACCACGGGAAGCTCAACGGTGAAGTACTTTACCAGTTGATCAAGCCAGGCAAGAGGTCAGTATACTGAACTGAAATATCAACAACTTCTCTGGTGTTACAGGATAAAGCAAAGTATCAGCCGATAGGGAAACTGCTGGGATAACAGCCCAATGGAACGCATCTTCAGGAGTCTAAAGAACGAATGGTTACCAGTGGTGGGGTACGTAAGCTTCAGCGATGCAGTTCAAGTCATAACGGACTATATCGTTGGGTATTATAGTGCACTCAGGCCTCACGAATAAAATGGCAGGTTACTACCAAACGAATTGGAAAATAGATACTGGAAAAAAATTTAAAATCGTGATCATTTTTTGTTGACCACTACAAACATTTATGTTTTTTTATGCGAATGAAGTTATCCTTCCTTTCTGCCTGGTTGTCTCATTCATACAGATATCTGGCAGACATAACTTGTTGTGAAAAGTAGATGCTTACCGCATGTCTGATGCACTTTTGTATAAAGGCAAAGTATTTCAGCAAATGGAAATGATTATATGAACAACACAGACTCATTAGAAAAAATAATCAAACATCAACAAAACAACGATCCAAAATACCCCTGCCAGGAGCATCTGTTGATACAACTCTGTATCCGCGTAAACAAAAAAATACAGGATAATATATCGAGTTTACTCAGTGGATATGGAATAAATTATTCAACATATATGGTTCTTACCATATTATCCACAGCAGATAATCATTGTCTTTCGCCCTCAAAGATAAGCAGAGAACTCCAGTTTACCAGAACAAACATTACCCGCATTACAGATTTTTTAGAAAAAGCAGGGTATATAGAAAGAACTGATAGCAGAGAGGATCGCCGTGCTAAAAAAATCAGTCTGACATCAGATGGTCTGTCCTTTATTCAGAACGTCAATATTGCACAAAGTCTGCACCTGAAAGAAATCTGGAGCCCGCTGACCCATGCAGAGTGTGAACTGTTTGAAGACATTAATAAAAAATTACTGACGCATATTGCTGATGTGTGTCCCTAAAGCATGAAGAGTTTGAGGAAACTGAAGAGCTTCAAGCAATGAATCATATAATAAGCAGGCATAAGAGCGACATAACTACAGGCGGAAACAGCGATACAAGAAAACTACTGGTTTAGGTCACAATGCAGCAAAATGACAAACTCATACGACGGTTCTTGTGAATGATGCGGTGCCTAACCCGCAAATATCAGCATGATTCACCGTAGAACTTACTGATACAAGATAACGTAATGATTGAGCTTATCTCATATGGGGTAACGCGCAATAAAAATAGTTGCAACATTGTTTATAATTGTTCAATCTATCTTATTTTTATTAATATAGTTGAGCTTCTCAACACATTACTTTAAAGTTCTACACTAAAGAGAACAAAATTATCACAACGGATATGGAGATACTTTCAGGCCAGTCAAACCGGTTTAACTGATATGGTTGAATACACGCTTGACTATGAATGGTTTATGGTATTCAGTCCCGATAACTATGGGGCCAGTTTTGTGTAGCTTTCAACTTTAGTTGTTTTCACTCATCATAGATGATGCAATAAAAACATCATTTTCTCACGCATTGCATATTGCTGGTATATCCATATCGCATGTAGCACAGAGTGTTGACTAAATTATAGAAATATGATTTTTTATCTCATTGACAAAGAAGTTAAGGACCGAGAGATGAGTTTTAATACCACACACGAGAAATCTGAAATCTATCGTCTGATCCTTAGAGAAAGTGAACTCATTACAGCATGGGTAAAATCTGGAGACACGCCGTCAGCAGTTTACGGAAAACTACGTGATAAAAACCCGGATATAATCTTTTCGATAAATGGCTTTTTATATAACCTACGTAACTTTAACTATGCACTATATGAAACAGCCACAAAGAACAAAAGCAAAACAAGGTTAATAATACTCAACCATTATGATGATATTGCATCAGCTATCCGTGCTGGTCATACGCTTAAAGGTGTTTACAAACTCGTATGCCCACATATAACATATAACTGTTTTATTACACAACTCAGGAAAACCTATCCTGACCTGCATTCTCAGGGTAAAGCGAATCGCAGCAACAAAAACAGAATAATAGCTAACTGATGATATATAAAATGTTTTACACTATATCTTTTATTGTAACTAAAATTACTTTGATCCTACAAAAAGAAAGGTAAGAAGGGGTTTAAAAGATCATCACGAGACAACTGTTCTAGTTTTTTAAGCCCCCCATTAATTTAAAAAACAGATACCAAGCATGAATAAGATTATATAAATTTCATTACATACAATTCATTACTGTCCGGACAAACATTGTTGTTTATAAAATATAACACACCAATTGTAAAGCTGTGAGGTCATGCTACTTTTAACAGAATTTTTAAACAAGAGGGAATGGGAGACCATTAATAATGCAAGAAACAAAAATCAACCGCAAATCTAACTGTACAAACTGCAATATTCCCGGATGTAAGCAAACCCCGTTTTGCAAGTACTGTCGTAGTGTCAAAGATATATCCGGAGCTAGACGCTCTTTATATCTCCATGTAGCAATATTCATCATTATTATTGTACTTACTATTATTTCAGTACTTTGACAAGCCTTTTTGCACCAACTGATGTACACAATCAGATTTCAGCCTGTCCGTAATAATTATATTTGATATTACATTAACGCTCTTTAACTGTAGGACAGCACAGCATAAATTGTTGAATAGTTCATTTAAAAAATCATAAGGATAAAAAACCAACACTTAAAACATTGTTCTTTTTCAAGAACACATAGTTAAATAAAATAACAAACCACTACCAACTTTAAAACATTAAAAAAACTGTGAGAGATTACTTTAAAAAGAGTTAATAGCTTTTTAATAAACCATATAAAATAAACAATACATATGTTACCCCCCCAGCAAAAACGTGACAAAAACATAACACCATAAGCAGGTACCATATAACCGCACACCACCATAACGAATTGGTCACTGGTTCATGACAAACCGTTCATAATTGCTAAAAATATTAATACACCATCATATAGACTTTCATGTCTAATGAAAAAAATATTTATACTCCAGAATAGCCACAACCTTTATAAAATTCAGCTCATTAGAATATAAATGCATATGCCAATGAACAGAATACATTCTCATCCTTATTGAGGAACATACTGCCTGAGAGAAAAATCATCACTCAGACTTTGAAATAACATTGTCGAGTTCATATTATACAAAAGGGGAGTCATTCCCCTTTTTTAGCTTAGGTACTCAGTTTATAAAGAAATGGCAGAATACTCTGTGTTTATCCATGAGTGTTCCTTTTCCCAGGTGAATATCCATTTACGTACTGGTCCGGCCATCACGTTAAGGTAATAACTGTCATACCCGGCCATCGTCGCCACCGGGTGGTACCCTTTCGGCACCATGACCACGTCACGGTTATAGACCGCCATACATTCATCAAGTGTGCGGTCATCGGTATACACCCGCTGCATGCAGAACCCCTGTTCCGGGTTGAGGCGATGGTAATAGGTCTCCTCCAGATAGCTCTCCTGAGGCGGGTTATTCGTATCGTGTTTATGGCTCGGGTACGAACTGGTACAGCCTTCGTTGGTCCAGACCTCGACGACCAGCAGGCTGTCAGCGGGCTTGTCTTCCGGCAAAATATTATGCACATAACGCTGGTTGTGGCCGTTACCGCGCGCTTCGCCATCGATATCCTGAGGTGCAATCAACCGCGTCGGGTATGTCCCTTTTCCCGGAGCGGTACAGACTGCCAGCTCCAGTTTCGTCAGCGCCTTCACCTGCACTGCCTCCTGCGGGGTGACGTAAACCGCCCAAGGTTTGATGCGCTCGAACGGGCTCATCCGCTCCCCGATATCAGTAAACTGTGCAGAAGGAGTGCTGATGAAAGCGCGCCCGGCCACCAGCACCAGACAGCGCTCTTCACTGACAGCGGGCAGCGTCAGTTGCTGCCCTTCCTCAAGTTCATAGGCCTCAAAGCCAACATATCCCCATCCGGCGCTTTCCGGCGTGACAGACTGAGTCCGCCCCTCAGCGTTCGGCTGTTGCCAGCGTGATAACAGACGTGACATGTCACCTCCTCAGATAAGCCCGGCGTCGCGCGCCAGGCGGCTCAGATTGTTATATCCCAGACGGGCGTAGGTCAGCGGATGGGCGATCGCCGGGTCCTGTTCAGCCTCCACCACCAGCCAACCGTGATAATCCTGCGTTTTCAGCAGTTGCATAATCGGCGGATAATCCACGCAGCCGTCACCCGGCACGGTAAACACGCCGCTCAGCACCGCGTCGAGGAAGCTGGTTTTACGGTTTTTGACGTCCGCCAGCACGTCGGCGCGCACATCTTTGCAGTGAACATGATTGATGCGCGATGCCCATCGCTGTGCCACCGCCAGCGGATCGGCCCCGGCAAAGGTCAGGTGGCCGGTATCCAGCAGTAAACCAACCTCCTCACCCGTGTGGAGCATCAGGTTGTCCACGTCTTGAGCGGACTCAATCACCGTGCCCATATGATGGTGGTAAGCAATCTGTACCCCCTGTTGCTGCGTATAGCGGGCGAACACGGTGAGCTTCTCACCATACTCTTTCCAGCATTCCTGCGGGAAACGTGGGCGCAGGTGAACCGGCGTCTGCTGCTCACCGTGAATGCAGCCACTCACTTCCGCAAAAACCAGTACTTTTGCACCCAGCTCTCGCAGCAGCGTCAGATGCGACTGCACAGCAGCAATCTCGTCCTCTACACTGCGTTCCAACAGGCGGCCGGAATACCAGCCGGAGACCAACTGCAGGTCGTGGCGCTGCAAAATGGGCCCGAGCAGGCGCGCTTCTCGCGGGAATTTATTGCCCAGTTCGAAGCCAGCAAAACCGGCCTCTTTCCCTTCACTCAGGCAGGTCTCCAGAGATGTCTCCGCGCCCAGTGAAGGCAGATCATCGTTCGTCCACGTCAGCGGGTTGATGCCCAGTTGTACACTCATTGTCGTCTCCATTATGCGTGTCCGCGCTCGCGCCACCAGGCGATAAGCTGCAGGTAGTTGTCCCGGATGCGCGCCACCAGCTGCGCATCGTCAATATCGTGTTTCAGCCATGCGCGGGAGGCATCGCCAAACAGCGTGCGCCCCACGGCGAAGCCTTTCACCAGCGCCTGCCCCGCGGCAGCTTTGAAGTCGGCACGCAGCTGTTCCGCCGGAGCATCCAGACCGAGGATCACCACGCCGCGGCAGTGCGGGTCCCGGCGCGCGATAATCTCGCTCAGTGCCGTCCAGCCTTCGGCGGAGAGCGGCGGCAGTTTCCACCAGTCGGGGTAAATGCCAAGGTTGTAGAAGCGGGAAATGGCACGCAGATAAAGTTCGTCACTGCGCGGCATAGTGGCGGGTAATATCACCTCCAGCAGCAGTTCATGTCCGGACTGACAGCAGGCGTGGTACACCTCGGCGATTTTCTGCTCCTGCTCCAGACGCAAGCCGTGGGCATCTTCCGGATGGAAAAAGACCAGGCACTTCACCACATGCTCCTGCGGCCAACTGATAAGCTGGGTACCAATGTTACCGTGCTCCATCTCCAGCGGACGCGAGCCTGGCAGTTCAATGGGACGACCAATCCACCACCCTTCGCCGGTAATGGCGTTCAGCGCATCCTGACCAAAGGTGCCATCGCACAGCAGGCCGGCTTTCCCCTCCAGCCCGGCAGAGCTTGCCGCCTCTCGGCTGGCCTGCAGGATCAGCTGTTTCAGCGCCGGAATACGCTTAAGCGACGCGCCGCACTGCAGCGCCATATCTTCCAGTTGACTGCGGTGATCGAACGCCATCACGCACAGCTCCGGCCATTCGCGGCGGCGGGTGGTCACCCGGTGCAGATGGTTAAGACGCGGGTCAATGTCCGGGCGCGGAACGAGCGCGGCGCGGGAGAGGTAATCATCCAGCTCAATTTTGCTCGGCATCGCCGGTGCACAGCCGTGGCGCGAGACCACCAGCGCCCCACAGGCGTTGGCGTAGCGGCACGCCTGCTCCCAGCCCTCGTCGTTCAGGTAACCGCGCAGCAGGCCAGACATAAACGCATCTCCCGCGCCAAGGACGTTAAGCACCTCCACACGCACGCCGGTCACCGTCAGGCCGTCATCCAGCCGAGGTGGAATGGCATCGGTATACACCGAACAGCCCAGCGCGCCGCGCTTGCAAACCAGTGTCGCCTTGCTGACGTGGCGCACCTGCGCCAGCGCCTGCAAAGTATCGGTGCTGCCCCCCGCAATGTGAAACTCCTCTTCGGTGCCGACAACGACGTCGAAAAGGTGTAGCACCTCCTGAAGTTCACGGGTAACCTGTTCGGCAACGATAAAACGCGTTTCGCCGTCTCCTAGAGAGGTTAGTCCCCACAGCACCGGACGGTAGTCGATGTCCAGCACCGTGCGCACGCCGTGACGGCGGGCGTAATTCAGCGCCGTCAGCACCGCCTCGCGGGTCTGCGGGTGAGAAAGGTGAGTCCCGGTGATGGCAATACACCGTGCGGAGGCAATGTAGCTTTCGTCCACATCGCTGGCAGTAATCGCCATATCCGCGCAGTTATCGCGATAAAAAATCAGAGGAAAGGTGTCCCGGTCTTTAATGCCGAGTAGCACCAGCGCCGTGAGGCGTTCTTTATCGGTGATCAGATGGCTGGTATCGCAGCCCACCTGGTTTAACTCTTCCCGCAGGAAGCGCCCCATATGTTCATCGCCAACGCGCGCCAGCATTGACGAGCGTAAGCCCTGACGCGCGGTACCGTACGCCACGTTGCCGGACGAGCCGCCGAGATATTTGGCGAAGCTCGACACATCCTCCAGGCGGGCACCAATTTGCTGGCTGTAGAGGTCTACCGCCACGCGGCCCATGCATATCACATCAAACTGCTTTTCCACGTTGAACCCTCTTCAGACAATGTCATTCACGTTCAGCCAGAGGCCCTGCTGGTGTGAGAGTGCGATGGCATCCAGCACGCGCGAGACCTTCCAGCCCTCTTCGAAGTCCGGCCACATCGGTGCGTCGGTGGCAATGCCGTCTACCAGATCACGCACTTCCACCGTTTTTTGATCGTTAAAGCCGATACCATGACCTGCGCCCATGCAAAACGCGCCGTAATCCGGGTGTGCCGGACCGACCAACAGTGTCTGGAACCCCTGACGGTTCACCGGATCATCATGCAGATAGAGCTTTATCTCTGCCATCCGCTCTTGGGTAAAACTGATCGCTCCTTTGGTACCAGTAATGACGTATGACAGCCCCATCTTGCGGCCGCAGGCGACGCGGGAAGTTTCAATGACGCCCTGCGCCCCGCCCGCAAAGCGCACCATCGCGTGGGCCTGATCTTCATTTTCCACGGTGACCATTTCCGACGATCCGGCCTTTGCCGGACGTGCCGGCACCACAATTTTCAGATCGCCACAGACCTGCTCAATCTCTCCCACCAGATACTGGGCCATATTGACGATATGTGCCGCCAGGTCACCCAGAGCCCCCAGTCCGGCGGTCTCTTTAAAACAGTGCCAGTGAATAGGGGAAAGCGGGTCGGCCATATAGTCTTCGTTGTGGGTTCCGTAGAAGTGGATCACCTCACCAATTTCGCCGCGCGCAATAATCTCTTTCGCCAACTGTGCCGTCGGGTTTTTCATGTAATTGAAACCCACCAGCGTTTTCACCCCTGCCCGCTTCGCAGCGTCGACCATCTCACGCGCGTCGTGGGCATTCAGTGCCAGCGGCTTTTCCGAATAGACGTGCTTGCCGTGGCGGATCGCCTCCAGCGCCATCTCTTTGTGAAGATGGTTAGGGGAGCAAATATCCACCACATCAATGGCCGGGTCGGCCACGAGCACCCGCCAGTCTCCGGTTGAGCGATTGAAGCCAAACGCCTGCGCGCGTTCTGCCGCCAGCGCCGGATTCACCTCAGCCACCATCTCGCGCACCAGTTTGCCGCGCAGATTGAACACCGTCGGTGCCTGGGCATAGGCAATGGCATGCGCCTTGCCAATATACCCGGTGCCAATCAATCCAATACGAACCTCTTTCATCGTGATCCTCACAGTGCGCCGCGACGGCTCTTGGCATAGGTGTCGAATGCCACCGCCAGAACGATAATTAATCCGGTGATAATTTGCTGGTAGTAGGCCGAGACGTTCATCAGTACCAGGCCATTAATCAGAATGCCCATGATGATGGAGCCGATGATAGTGCCGCCGATACGCCCATATCCCCCCATCAACGACGTGCCGCCAATAACCACCGAGGCAATAACACGCAGCTCAAAGGAGATCCCGGCAACCGCCTCAGCGCTCCCCAGACGAGCGCTCAGGATGAAGCCCGCCAGCCCCGCCAGACAGCCAATCAGCACATAGACGCTAACCAGCACACGCTTCACGTTTACCCCAGCCAGACGTGCCGCCTCCGGGTTGCCACCAATTGCATAGACGAAGCGCCCCCAACGGGTTTTATGCAGTGCCAGATAACCACCAATGGCAACGATGGCGAAGATCCAGATCGGAATGGAGATGCCGAGCAATTCCCCTCGTCCCCACCAGCGATAACCCTGATCGAAGCCGGCAATCGGCGCACCGTCGTTAATCACGAGCGTCAGACCACGCCAGATGGTCATCCCGCCAAGGGTGACGATGAACGGTGGTAGGCGCAGGCGGGTGACGCCCAGACCGTGCAGGAAGCCAATCGCTGTACCCATGGTCAGACAAATCCCCAGCCCAATCAGCCAGCTCATACCGCCCCAAGCGTTCGGATCGACTGTGGTGAAATTGTCGCCTTTGATCACGTACGCCGCTGTCATGGCGCACACTGCCAGAATAGAGCCCACGGAGAGGTCGATCCCAGCGGTCAGAATGACGAAGGTCATCCCCACGGCCATGATTCCGTAGATGGAGACTTCGGTCAGGATGTTGAAAATATTGCGTTCAGAGAAAAAATTACTGTTCTGCGACTGAAAGAAGATCAGCAGCAGGATCATGAAAATCAGTACCCCGAAGCGCTCGAAGAAGGCAATGGGATCGATGCGTCCGGCGCGTTTTACCGGGACCTGCGTTTTAGGAATCATCTGCGTCATGAGAAACTCCGTTATGCCGCGTTCAGGGCGTTGTGGTTGATAGCCATCATCGTCATCAGCCGTTCTTCGTTAGCGTCGTCACCGTGGATCTCGCCAGTTAACCGGCCTTCACTAAGGGTGATGATCCGGTCAGACACCGCCATCACTTCAGGCAGATCGGAGGAGATCACGATCACCGCCACGCCCTTTTTCGCCATATCAAACAGCACCTGGTGCACTTCCGATTTGGTTCCAACGTCGATGCCACGCGTCGGCTCATCGACAATCAACACCCGTGGATTGAGCGCCATGCAGCGCGCGAGGATAACTTTCTGCTGGTTGCCGCCAGAGAGCTTACGCACCTCTTGCGTGCTGTTGACCATTTTGATCTGCAGCGCCTGGCGGTAGGACTCAATCAGGTCGTCCTCTTTGCGGGTATTCACAAACCAGCGCCACTGCAACAGCGAGGAGAGGCAGGAGAGCGACAGGTTGTCGCGAATCGACAGACCCAGCACCGCCCCCTCTTTTTTGCGATCTTCCGGCACCAGCGCCAGCCCTTGCTCCAGCGCATAAAGTGGGTCACGCGGCTGGTACGGCACGCCGTCCAGTTCAAAGCTGCCGGTGGTAAAGGCGTCGGCGCCAAACAGGCAGCGCGCTACCTCAGTACGACCAGCCCCCACCAGCCCAGCGATACCCAGAACTTCCCCAGCATGGACGTGAAAACTGATGTCATGCAGGGCGATGCCGTGTGGATCCAGCGGCGGTTTTTCCCGGCTTAACCCCTTCACCGACAAACGGACAGGTTTGTCTTCATGGTGGGTTTCGCTGGCAGGGCGGCGGTTAAAGGCCACATCACGCCCTACCATCAGGCGGATCAACTGCTCTACGTTCGTCTCCGTCACTGCGCCGGTGCCGGTGAAACGGCCATCCTGGAAAACGGTGAAACGATCGCAAAGCTGGAAAACTTCATGCAGACGGTGAGTAACGTAAATAATGCTCACGCCGCGGTTTTTAAGCTCCCGCACCACGCGGTGCAGGCTTTCCACCTCGCTGTCACTCAGGGCGGCGGAGGGTTCATCCATGATGATCAGCCTGGCATTGAGGGTCAGCGCCCGGGCAATCTCCACCATCTGCTGCTGGGCCACGCTCAGACGGGCGACTGGCGTGGTGGGTGCGACATTCAGTTGCAGATAATCGAGAATCACCTGCGCTTCCTGATTGACCGCTTTTTCGTCGACGATCAGGTTACGTTTACGCGGTTCGCGTCCGAGAAACATGTTTTCCGCAACGGTCATATTGGGCAGCAGGTTGAATTCCTGATAGATGGTGATAATGCCCTTGTTCTGCCGTTCTACCGGGGAGTCGTCCACCGGCAGCGTTTCGCCATTGAACCAGATCTCCCCGCGCGTTTGTGGCTGTGCGCCCGCGAGTGCCTTCAACAGCGTGGATTTCCCAGCGCCGTTTTCGCCCAGCAAAGCGTGAATTTCACCCGTGCCGACGGTGAGCTGGGCGCTGCTCAGCGCCCATACGCCGGAAAAGCTTTTTGCCAGGTCGGTTACTTTCAGTAAGGGTTGCGACATCAGCCTGCTCCTTATTTATGGGGAGCCGCCCGTACGGCGGCTCCAGACAAATCAGTTACCGGCCTCAGCAATACGCTCAGCCTGTTGCAGGTTCTCTTTGGTGATCAGCGTCGGCGGATAGTCCGCCCCGGTGATAGTTTTTTTCTCACGCACGTTAGCCACCAGTTGGCTCATCGCCGTGGTCACCGCAAAGCCGGGACGCTGATCCGCCGTAACCGCCAGCCAGCCGTCGCGCACGCGGGCCAGCGCTTCCGGTACCGCATCAAAACCGGTGACCAGGATTTCACCCGGTTTCACACCCTGACTCTGCAGCGCTTCAATCGCCCCCAGCGCCATATCATCGTTGGCAGAGAGGATCACCTGAGGACGTTTTGGCAGCGACGGCAAAACGCTTTCGACAATGCGCATCCCTTCCGAGCGCATCCAGTTGCCGGTCTGATCGGCGACGATCTTGTACATATCCCCGCCAGCCTTCAGGCTGTCACGGATCCCTTTGGTGCGTTCAATGTTGGAGGAGGAACCCGGTTGACCGGTCAACAGAATGATCTCCGCGCCGTTGGGGAATTTGGTTTTGACGAAGTCGCCAATCGCCTGGCCGCCCTTGTAGTTGTTGGCACCAAAGTGCGGCACTTTTTTCTGGCTGTCGACAGAGCGGTCAAGCGTAACGACCGGCAGCTTCGTATCCTGAATTTCATCTACCGCACTGGAGACCGCGTTCACATCGTTCGGGGAGACGATAAAGCCCTGCGCACCACGGGTGATGGCGTTTTCCAGGTCAGCCACCTGCTTCGGTGAGCTGCCCTGACCGTCCAGTACCTGAAGTTTCACCCCCATCTCTTTTGCGGCTTTCACCGCCGTGCGCTGCATGTGAACTTCAAACGGCATGGCCAGGTTTGGCGTACTGAAAACAATTTGCTCGTTTTCGGCTATGGCGGCCCCGGATGTCATGGCGATTAGGGCGGCTAAGATCAGTTTTTTCATTATTATGTCTCTCTGTGTAGGGTTGTTGTGTTTAGAGGACGATCTCACGCTGGCAACGCAGTGATTCCAGCGCTTTATCCGCTAGGTACAGCGCACGTTCACCATCATCGCCGCTGCAATCAGGCACCGCTTCGCCGCGCAGAACCGCAACAAAGTGCTCCCATTCCGCTGCGTAAGCGGATTTGTAGCGTTGCAGGAAGAAGTGTTCCGGCAGCGCGCTGGTGCAACCCTGTTTGCCGTAGTGCTGCACCTGGTTTTCAAGGATATTGCCCGCGCACAGCAGCCCTTCGGAACCGTGTAGCTCCAGGCGCTGGTCGTAGCCGTATGAAGAGCGGCGACTGTTGACGATGGTCGCCATCGCGCCGGAGGCATATTTCAGAACGATAAATGCGGTGTCGATATCTCCCGCTCCGCCAATCGCCGGATCCACCAGATTGCTGCCCTGTGCATACACCGACACCGGCTCTTCACCCATGATGAAGCGTGCCATGTCAAAGTCGTGGATGGTCATATCACGGAACATGCCGCCGGAAACACGCACGTACTCCGCAGGCGGTGGAGACGGATCGCGGGAGATGATCAGCAGTGATTCCGGTTTGCCGATACGCCCGGCCTGAGTGTCGGTTTTCACGCGACGGAACTGTGGGTCAAAGCGGCGGTTAAAACCGATAAACAGCGGTACGTCATACTCTTTGACCACTTTCAGGCAGTCGCGTACGCGGGCAAGATCAAGGTGTACCGGTTTTTCACAGAAAATGGCTTTGCCGTAACGGGCGGCCATTTCAATCAGATCCGCGTGGGTGTCGGTCGCGGAGGCGATCAATACGGCATGAACGTTCGGATCGGTCATCGCCTCATCCAGGCTCTGCTGGCGCGCCTGATACTGTGTCGCGAGACGCGTGGCGAACTCCTGATTCGGGTCTACCACAGACCAGAGCGTGGTCGCACTATGGCTGGCGATGTTAGCTGCATGTACCTGGCCAATTCGGCCAGCGCCCAGTAAAGCAATGTTAAACATAACGGCTCCCGGTGTTGATGAATGCGGTGAACTAACGACACTACAAATAAAACATTTATTTCATTTTTATAAATAGTGAAAATTATATTTTGAGTGCCAGTTAACACTTTTGAGATGTATTAGATAAATTTTGTTATCAATCTCACAACGCCGAGGAAGATATGTCCCTCCATTACAAGGGGGGGAGGGAATAAAAACTGTACCATCCCCTCTCCCGTTGGGAGAGGGGATGGGTGAGGGGAAAAAAGAAAAATGAAATGAAAATTTCGTTACGACAGGAAAACTCAATACTGACGAGCTTTTTTCACCTGAGCCTGTGTTTGCTCGGCGGCCTGGCGCACTGCTGGCGACTCTGCCACCTGTGCGTTGCCGGTTCGCCACCATGACGCGTAATCATGGGTCATGGTTTTTGGTAGCACTTTGATGTCGAGGAGCGTCGGTCCCGGGTGAGCGCGCGAGGCTTCCAGCGCCGCCAGCAGGCTTTTCTCATTATGTACCCGCCATGCGCGGCAACCGTAGCTTTCCGCGTTTTGCGCAAAATCGACCTTCACCAACGGCCCGTCAAGCTGACCTGTTTTCGGATTACGGTAACGATTTTCTGTGCCAAAACTCCCCATTCCGTGCCCCATCTGCAGGTTATTAATGCAGCCGAAGCTGGCGTTATCAAACAGCAGAATGGTGACCTTAATTCCCTCCTGTACGGCAGTTTGCAGCTCTGAGTGCAGCATCATGTACGAACCATCGCCTACCATGGCATACACCGGCTGCTGAGGTTTTGCCAGCTTCGCACCAATAGCCGCTGCGACCTCATACCCCATGCAGGAGTAACCATACTCCAGATGGTAACTGTCAGGCGTTTTAACCTGCCAGAGGCGTTGCAAATCCCCTGGCAGCGATCCGGCCGCCCCCACCACAATGGCGTTATCCTCAATATGCTGGTTAATGAGCCCCAACACCCGCGTCTGGGTCAGGTGTGTGTTGAGCGTTTCACCGTATTCCATTAGCTGTGCATCAAGGTGCCCTGCCACTTCGGGAACGTCGTCAGGATGCCACTGGCGTTCCCACAGTCGACAGCATTCATCGTGCCAAGCGGATTTCGCATGGGCAATCGCCTCCCCCCAGCCACTACGATAATCTTTCAGTGCGTGGGTCAACGCTGTCAGACCAGTTCGGGCATCGGCAATGAGCGCGGTGGCATCCAGCTTCAGGGAGTCAAACTCAGCCACGTTCAGCAGCAGGAACTCGACGTCGGGATGAGAAAAGAGCGCCTTAGAGCCGGTAGTAAAATCCGTCAGGCGCGTGCCGATGCCAATCACTAAGTCAGCCTGCGGCGCAAGCTGGTTGGCAGCCATTCCGCCCGTCACGCCCACCCCGCCCAGATTAAGCGGGTGGTCACTTACCAGCGCCCCCTTACCGGCCTGGGTTTCGGCAAACGGCAATTGCAGCACTTCAACAAATTCCCGTAACGCCTCATGCGCACCGGAGTAACGCACGCCACCGCCGCACACCACCAGTGGACGGCGCTTGCGGGAAATCAATGCATGAGCCTGCGCCAGTCGCTGCGGGTCAGGCGGACGGCGTTCAATATGATGCACCCGACGCGCAAAGAAACTCAGGGGGTAATCCCAGGCCTCCCCCTGCACATCCTGAGGTAGGCAAATGGTCACCGCTCCTGTATTTGCGGGGTCAGTAAGCGTTCGCATCGCACTTAACATCGCGCTCATAAGCTGTTCAGGACGGTTGATGCGGTCCCAGTAGCGGGAAACCGGGCGGAAGCAATCGTTGGTACTGATGCTGAGATCGTGATACTGCTCGATCTGCTGCAACACGGGGTCAGGCTGGCGGCAGGCGTAGATATCCCCTGGCAGTAGCAGCAGTGGAATGCGGTTCGCCGTGGCCGTCGCTGCCGCCGTCACCATATTGGCAGCGCCAGGCCCAACGGATGAGGTGACAGCAAAAATACGCTGACGGCGATGCTGTTTGGCGAATCCCGTCGCCATATGGGCAATCCCCTGCTCGTTACAGCCTTGCATCACCTGCAGATGACCAGGATCCTGCTCCAGCGCCTGGCCGATACCGAGCACGTTTCCGTGCCCAAAGATCGTTGCCACGCCCTCCACAAAGGGCGTTTCTTTACCATCAACGCTAACATATTGTTGGTTAAGAAATCTGACCAGCGCCTGGGCCATAGTCATACGTTCGGTTTGCATAAAACCCCCTGTCAGCCCAGCGTCGGCATGGAGAACGCTGCACCTGTCTCCTGCTGCATTTCCGGCCAGCGTGCAGTGATGGTTTTCATTCGGGTGTAGAAACGCACGCCATCGTTCCCGTGAACATTGAGCGCGCCAAAAATGGAACGTTTCCAGCCACCGAAACAGTGGAATGCCATTGGCACCGGGATCGGCACGTTGACCCCCACCATACCCGCCTGCACCTCTTCACAAAAGCGGCGTGCGCAGCCACCGTCACGGGTGAAAATGGCCGAGCCATTACCATATTCGTGTCGGTTAATCAGATCCACCGCGCTGGCGTAATCTGCTACGCGCACCACAGAAAGCACCGGTCCGAAAATTTCTTCTTTATAGATGGTCATCTCCGGGGTGACGTTATCGAACAGAGTCGGCCCAACGAAATAGCCCTGCTCGTGCCCTTTCACTCTGTACTGCACCCATTTTGTTGGACGATGAAATGGAATAGCCCCTAATATGTCAAA